>Ga0247771_1000045_pt1 | contig 54851 bp, 36 predicted proteins | sample UWRJL197509C6_FD_179948 | JGI IMG/M metagenome (GOLD analysis project Ga0247771, IMG submission 179948) | Plant litter microbial communities from Arlington Agricultural Research Station in Wisconsin, United States - UWRJ-L197-509C-6 | ecosystem: Environmental > Terrestrial > Plant litter >... | reverse complement strand
GGAGAAGGGGTTGGCCTCGCTCCTCGAGCGGGTCAACCTCACCCCTCCGGAGCGCTTCCTGGACAAGTACCCGCACGAGTTGTCGGGCGGCCAGCGCCAGCGCGTCGCCATCGCGCGGGCGCTGGGCGCCGACCCGACCGTCCTGCTGGCCGACGAACCGGTGTCGATGCTCGACGTGTCGATCCGGCTCGGCGTGCTGAACCTGCTGCGGGACCTGAAGGAGCGGCTGCACCTGGCCATCCTGTACATCACCCACGACATCGCGTCGGCGCGCTACTTCGCCGACACGACGATGGTGATGTACGCGGGCCAGGTGATCGAGGGCGGTGACAGCGAGACCGTCACGCAGGAGCCCGCGCACCCGTACACGCAGCTGCTGATCAGGTCCGCTCCCGACCCGGAGCGGGCGCACAACGGGGTGCCGACGGTGACGACGGCCCCCGGTGAGCCGCCCAGCCTGATCAGCCCGCCGCCGGGCTGCCGCTTCGCGCCCCGCTGCCCCTACGCCGCGGAGAAGTGCCGCACCGCGACCCCGCCGAAGTTCGACCTCGGCGCGTCGCACTACGCGGCTTGTTGGCTGTACGACTCGGAGACCTCGGACGAGCACCCGCGTCGTGACTCAGTGGAGGTCGGCGCATGAGGTTCCTGCTCCGGCGGGCGTTGTTCTACCTGGTCACGGCCTGGGCCGCGATCACGATCAACTTCATGCTGCCCCGCTTCCTGCCCGGTGACCCCGTGCAGGCGATGATCGCCCGGTTCCAGGGCCGGTTGAGCACGGACGCCATCGCGTCGCTGTACGTCCTCTTCGGACTGGACACGAAGACGAGCATGTTCGACCAGTACATCACGTACTGGGGCAACCTGTTCAAGGGCGACCTCGGCCTGTCGTTCACCTACTTCCCGACCCCCGTGTCGGAGGTGATCGCGCAGAGCATCCCGTGGACGCTCGCCCTGATGGGCGTCACCACGATCATCAGCTTCGTGCTGGGCACCATGATCGGCGTCTACGCGGGCTGGAAGCGCGGCTCGTGGATCGACGCGCTGCTGCCGATCACCACGTTCTTCTCGGCCATCCCGTACTTCTGGCTCGGCCTCATCGCCATCTCCGTGTTCGCCGTCGGCTGGGGCGCGTTCCCGGCCGCGGGCGGCTACGAGCCCGGCCTGGTCCCGAGCTTCGACTGGGAGTTCATCTCCAGCGCGCTGTACTACTCGGTGCTGCCCGCGCTGACCGTGCTCATCAGCTCGATCGCCGGCTGGATCCTGGGCATGCGCAACATGATGGTGACGGTGTCCTCGGAGGACTACGTGACCGTCGCGCACGCCAAGGGCCTGCCCGAGCGGCGGGTGATGCTCGGCTACGCCGCGCGCAACGCGGTGCTGCCCAGCATCTCCGGCTTCGCGCTGTCGCTCGGGTTCATCGTCGGCGGCACGCTGCTGGTGGAGATGGTGTTCTCCTACCCCGGCATCGGCTACGTCCTGTTCACCGGCGTCAACGCCAAGGACTACCCGCTGATGCAGGGCATCTTCCTCATCATCACGATGGCGGTGCTGGTGGCGAACCTGCTCGCCGACGTCGTGTACCTGATGCTCGACCCGCGCACCCGAAAGGCGGCCTGAGCATGAAGTCTGCCTTGAACGGCAAGACGATCGCCGGTCTGTCCATCATGGGCTTCTTCGTACTGGTCGCGCTCGTGGGCTCGTGGATCGCGCCCTACGACCCGTCCGCGATGAGCAGCGACATCATGACGGAGCCGTCCAGCACGCACTGGTTCGGCACCACGCAGACCGGTCAGGACATCTTCTCCCAGGTGCTCGTCGGCGCCAGGGGCGTGCTGGTCGTCGGTCTCGTGGCCGGTGCCATCGCCACGGCGCTGTCGGTGCTGATCGGCGTGACGGCGGGGTTCCTCGGCGGTGTGGCCGACGAGATCCTCTCCGCGCTGAGCAACATCTTCCTGGTCGTCCCGGCGCTGCCGCTGATCATCATCGTGACCTCGTTCCTGCCGGACGCGGGCGACTTCCTGATCGCGTTCGTGATCAGCGCGACCGGCTGGGCGTGGGGCGCCCGCATCCTGCGCGCGCAGACGTTGTCGTTGCGCCAGCGCGACTACGTCGAGGCGGCGCGGGCCACGGGTGAGCGCACGTGGCGGCTCATCGTGTTCGAGGTCATGCCGAACCTGACGGCGATCATCGCGTCCAGCTTCGTCGGCACGGTCATCTTCGCGGTGCTGTCGGTGATCACGCTGTCCTTCATCGGCGTCGCGAGCGTGTCCAACTGGAACTGGGGCACGATCCTGTTCTGGGCGCAGAACGCCCAGGCGCTGGCGCAGGGCGCGTGGTGGTGGTTCATCCCCGCCGGTCTCTGCATCGCGCTGCTGGGCACCGCCCTCTCGCTGATCAACTTCGGGATCGACGAGTACGTGAACCCCCGGCTGCGGACCACCGCCGGTGGCAGCAAGGTCAAGATGCGCGTCGGTTTCACGCCCGTGCTGAGGCAGGAAGGCGGGCGGTCGTGACCCCCGTGTTGGAGATCCGCGACCTGTCGGTCGACTACGGGCAGGGCAAGGGCGCCGTGCACGCGGTCAGCTCGGTGAACCTGGTGCTCAACCGCGGCGAGGTCCTCGGCCTGGCGGGGGAGAGCGGCAGCGGCAAGTCCACGCTCGCCTACGCGATGACCCGGCTGCTCCCGCCGCCGGGACTCATCACCGGCGGCGAGGTGCTGCACCACGGCCGCGACAAGCCGGAGCCCGTGGACGTGCTCGGCTTGACGCCGAAGCAGCTCCGGTCGTTCCGCTGGAACGACATCGCCATCGTGTTCCAGGGCGCTATGAACTCGCTCAACCCCGTCTCGACGGTCTCGTCGCAGCTGGAGGACATCTACCGGGCGCACCGCCCGGAGATGTCGCGGGCGCAGCGGAACAAGCGCAGCGCGGAACTCCTGCGCCTGGTCGGCATCTCCGCCGACCGGCTCGGCGCGTACCCGCACCAGCTGTCCGGCGGCATGCGCCAGCGCGTGATGATCGCGATGGCGCTGGCGCTGGACCCCGAGATCATCATCATGGACGAGCCGACCACCGCGCTGGACGTGGTGATGCAGCGGCAGATCCTCGAGCAGATGATGCGGCTGCGCGAGGAACTCGGCTTCTCCGTCCTGTTCATCACCCACGACATCTCGCTGCTCGTGGAGTTCTCCGACCGGATCGCGATCATGTACGCGGGCCGGATCGTCGAGCAGGCGGCCTCGGAGGACATGTACCGCGCCTCCAGCCACCCCTACAGCAAGGGCCTGCTGGGCTCGTTCCCCGCGCTGCACGGTCCCCGCCGTCCGCTGACCGGCATCCCCGGTTCGCCGCCGGACATGAGGACGGTGCCGTCCGGTTGTCCCTTCCACCCGCGGTGCCCCAGTGCTTTCGACGTGTGCGAGCGGGAGATCCCGGTCCTCGAAAAGCTCGCGGGCACCAACGGCGACAGCAGCCGCAGCGTCGCCTGCTGGCTGAACACCCCTTCCCTATCGGGACATCCTGGAGTTGGAGCGACATGACGATCGTCGGGCAACGTGCCACCGAAGCGACCGCCGAACTGCCGGCGAACTTCCTCTGGGGAGTGGCCACCTCTGCCTACCAGATCGAGGGCGCCGTCGCCGAGGACGGCCGCACACCGTCCATCTGGGACACCTTCTGCCGCGTGCCGGGAGCCGTGATCCGGCAGGAGAACGGCGACGTCGCCTGCGACCACTACCACCGCATGCCGCAGGACGTGGAGCTGATCGCCGGTCTCGGCGTCGACTCCTACCGCTTCTCCATCTCCTGGCCCCGCGTCCAGCCCGGCGGCCGCGGCCCGGTGAACCGGAAGGGCCTGGACTTCTACTCCAGGCTCGTCGACGAACTGCTCGGCAAGGGCATCAAGCCGTGGGTGACCCTGTACCACTGGGACCTCCCGCAGGAGCTCGAGGACGCGGGCGGCTGGCCGGAACGCGACACCGCGTACCGCTTCGCCGAGTACGCCGAACTGGTCCACGCGGGCCTCGGCGACCGCGTGAAGACGTGGACCACCCTGAACGAGCCGTGGTGCTCCGCGATGCTCGGCTACGACCAGGGCAAGCACGCACCGGGCATCCAGAACTTCTCGGCGTCGATGCGCGCGGTCCACCACCTCCTCCTGGGCCACGGCCTCGCGGGCCAGGCACTCCGCGCGGCCGCCACCGAACCCATCGAGCTGGGCATCACCCTCAACATGGGAACGGCGTCCCCCGCGTCCGACCGCCCCGAGGACGTCGACGCGGCCCGCCGCGCGGACGGCCTCGGCACCCGCATCTACCTGGACCCGCTGGTGAAGGGCCACTACCCCGAAGACGTGGTGGCAGACCTCGAGGCCCGAGGCGCCCTGCTCCCCGTCGAACCGGGCGACCTGGAAATCATCTCCACCCCCCTCGACGTGCTGGGCGTGAACTACTACTCGTCCCACGTCTTCCAGGGCGGCGAAGAGCCCCACGAGCCCATCGCGGTCTCCCAGAACCGCCCCGTGACGGCCATGGACTGGGAAATCGTCCCCGAGGGCTTCACCCAACTCCTGGTCCGCATCTCGAAGGACTACCCCGGCCTCCCGATGGTGATCACGGAGAACGGCGCGGCCTTCGACGACGAGGCGGACGACAACGGCAAGGTCGAGGACGCGGACCGCCTCGCCTACATCAGCGACCACATCGCGGCAGTCGGAAGCGCCGTCGCACAGGGCGCCGACGTGCGCGGCTACTTCGCCTGGTCACTCATGGACAACTTCGAGTGGGCTTACGGCTACGACAAGCGATTCGGCATCGTCCGAGTCGACTACGACACGCAGGAACGCACCCTCAAGCGCTCGGCAGAGTGGTACCGCGACACGATCAAGAGCACAAAGGAAAAGTAAGAGAAGGCAGAAGTACAAAAACTGCCCGGTGGACCCCACGGTCCACCGGGCAGTTTTCTGCAACAAAAAGACAGATTTTCAAAAAGACAAAAAAAGAAAGACCAACCCACCACAGCACAGGAATCGCAGCTGGTGAGCACCTACGGGACTGCCAGGCGCAGGCCACGGAACGTGGCCGATTTGACATGGGGATTTCGGCCTTAAAATTGTGGTCGGGCGGGACTCTCTTTGGACCGCCTTTTGAGCCCGACAAAGGCCGAAATGAGGGGTCCCCATGTCAAATCGGCCACAGCACGCTGGAAATCGCAGCCGCTGACCGACCTCGCTGGAAATCGCAGCCGCTGACCGACCTCGCTGGAAATCGCAGCCACTGACCGACCCCGCTGAAAATCGCAGCCGCTGACCGACCCGGCAGGGAGCCGGCAGTCACGGACCACCCCAGCTGGAACCAGAGCCGCCGAGAGACCCACAACGACACCGTCAGACCCCCGTCAGACCCCCCATACCCCCAAAAGCACCAACCCCAACTCCCGCCCCACCCAGCACCTTCCCCCACCACTTAGGGCAGGCTAGGTTTAGGAGCGGTGTAGATCACGTCCCAGGCGTAGCCGGCCACATGTCGCCTAAGTTAAGTTAGGCTAACTTAAGTCGACCTTCCTCCTGCCGCGTGATGGGACTGCTATGCCACAGGCACGAACCGATGGTGACGTTCCGGTCTACGACCTCGTAGGTGTGGGTTTCGGGCCCGCCAACCTGGCGTTGGCGATCGCAGTGTCCGAGCACAACGCCATCGCCGGTGCCGACGACGTGGTCACGGCCCACTTCTTCGAGAAGCAGCCCGCTTTCGGCTGGCACCGCGGCATGCTCCTCGACGACGCCACCATGCAGGTCTCCTTCCTCAAGGACCTCGTCACGATGCGGAACCCCAACAGCGGGTTCAGCTTCCTGTCGTACCTCAAGGACCGCGACCGCCTGGTGGACTTCATCAACCACAAGAACCTCTACCCCCTCCGCGTCGAGTTCCACGACTACTTCGAGTGGGCCGCCGCCAAGGTCGACGACGTCGTGTCCTACGACCACGAGGTCGTCACGATCCACCCCGTGACCCAGGACGGCGTGATCACGCACTTCGACGTCAGCGCCAAGGACGCCACCGGCGCGGTCGAGGTCCGCCGGGCCCGGAACCTGGTCCTGGCCACGGGGTTGCAGGCGAACTTCCCGGAGGGCGTCACGTCCTCCGAGCACGTGTGGCACAACCGCGACTTCCTGCACCGCGTCCGCGAACTCGACGCGGACGCCCCGCGCAGGTTCGTCGTCGTGGGCGCGGGCCAGAGCGGCGCGGAAGTGGCCGCCCACCTCCACGAGCGCTTCCCCCAGGCCGAGGTGTGCGCCGTCTTCGCGCGCTACGGCTACAGCCCGGCCGACGACAGCTCGTTCGCCAACCGCATCTTCGACCCGGCCGCCGTGGACGAGTACTTCCAGGCGCCCGAGGACGTGAAGCACCGCCTGATGGCCTACCACGGCAACACGAACTACGCGGTGGTCGACCACGACCTCATCGCCGAGCTGTACCGCCGGGTGTACCAGGAGAAGGTCCTGGGCGCGCAACGCCTGCGCCTGATCAACGTGTCCCGCCCGGCCGAGGTCGTGGAGACCGGGGACGGCGTGCGGGTGACCGTCGAGTCGCTGACCACCGGCGAGCGGACGGTGCTCGACGCCGACGCCGTCGTGTACGCCACCGGCTACCGCGAGTCGGACCCGACCGCGCTGCTCGGCGAGATCGCCGTCCACTGCCGCCGCGACGACCGGGAGCGGTTGAGCGTCGGCCGCGACTACCGCCTCGACACCGACGGGCAGGTCCGCGGGGGGATCTACCTGCAGGGCGGCACCGAGCACTCGCACGGCATCACGTCGTCGCTGCTGTCGAACCTGGCCGTGCGGGTGGGGGAGATCCTGGCGTCGGTCGTCGACCGCCGGACCCCCAGCATCCCGGCGCAGCCGGAGTACGCCGCGGTCGCCGCGCGCTGACGCGCCGCAGACGCCCCAGAACGGTCCGAGCAAACCCCCGAAGGGAACACCCCGATGTCCAGCATGTCCACGCCCACGGCGAGTGCCGTGCGCCGTCTTCCGCTGGCGGCGGTGGCGCTCGTCGCCACCCTGCTGCTCGCGGCCTGCGGCGGCGGTTCCACGACCGCGGGCGGATCGAGCACCGCCGCCGCGTCCGGCGGCGCCTTCCCGGTCGCGGTCGACCACAAGTACGGCACCACCGAGGTGAAGGCCGAGCCCAAGCGGGTCGTCACGCTGGGGTTGTCCGACCAGGACGTCGTGCTCGCGCTGGGCACCAAGCCCGTCGGCGCCATCGACTGGTTCAAGGAGACCCCGTACGGCAAGTGGCCGTGGACCCAGTCCCTGTGGGGCAGCACGCCGCCCGAGGTCGTCGGCGAGCGCGACGAGTACAACATGGAGAAGATCGCGGGTCTCAAGCCCGACCTGATCCTCGCCCAGTACTCGGGCATGAAGCAGGAGCAGTACGACACGCTGTCCAAGATCGCCCCGGTCGTCGCGCAGCCCAAGGGTTTCGAGGACTACCAGGCCCCGTGGCAGGACAGCGCCCGCCTCGCGGGCAAGGCGCTCGGCAAGGCCGACGAGGTCGAGAAGCTCATCAAGGGCATCGACGACAAGTTCGCCGCCGCCAAGACCGCGCACCCCGAGTTCGCGGGCAAGTCGGCGGTCGTGGCCGACGCCTACCAGCCCGGCACGTACTCGGTGTTCTCGCCGAACGACCCGAAGATGCTGTTCCTGACGCAGCTCGGCTTCACCGTGCCCGCCAAGCTCAAGGAGGCCGTCGGCACGGAGAACGTCGTCGACCTGTCCTACGAGCGCTTCGACGTCATCGACGTCGACCGCCTGGTGTGGCTGATCGCGGACCCGGCGTCCACGGACCAGATCAAGAACGAGGCGCTGTACAAGAACCTCAAGGTGGTGCAGGAGAAGCGCGACCTCTTCGTGCCCTACGACGAGCCGCCGGTCGGTGCCGCCATGTCGTTCAACACCGTGCTGAGCATCCCGTACGCGCTCGACCAGATGCTCCCGCTCCTGTCCGCCAAGTAAGAACCAGAAAGGCGTTCGTGATGATCCCGACCGGTACCTGGCCCGTGCGCGAGGTCGACGAGCTGTCGTGGCCCGCCGTCTTCGAGAGGCAGGCCGGTCGGACGCCCGACGCCGTCGCCGTGGTCTGCGAGTCCGACTCGCTGACCTACGGCGAGCTCAACGCCGCCGCGAACCGCCTGGCACGTGCCCTGGCGGTTCGCGGCGTGGGCGCGGAGGACGTGGTGGGCGTTGCCCTGCCGCGGTCGGTGGACCTCGTCGTGGCGCTGCTCGCGGTGCTCAAGGCGGGCGCGGCCTACCTCCCGCTCGACCTGGACCACCCGCGCGAGCGGGTCGCGTTCATGCTGGCCGACGCCGGGGCGCGGGTCGTGCTCTCGACGTCGGAGATGGCCGACGAACTCCCGGCGGGGCCGGAAGTCCTGCTGCTGGACCGGGAATCCCTCGACGGCTCCCCGGCGAACCTCGACGTCCCGATCGGCCTGCACCAGGCCGCGTACGTCATCTACACCTCCGGCTCGACCGGCAGGCCCAAGGGCGTCGTCGTGTCGCACGAGGGCATCGGCAGCCTGATCGCCACGGCGACCGACCGGATCGGCGTCACGGCCGAGAGCCGGGTCGTCCAGTTCGCCTCCGTCGGCTTCGACGTCGCCGTGTGGGACCTGACGATGGCGCTGGGCGTCGGTGGCCGGGTGATCGTCGTGCCGACGGAACGCCGGGTCGCGGGCGAGGCACTCACCGAGTACATCGCGCACCACGGCGGCACGCACATGATCCTGCCGCCGTCGCTCGTCGCCGCGCTGCCGCCGGACTGCGAACTGCCCGAGGGCGCGGTGCTCGTCGTGGGCACCGAGACCGTGCCGAGCGAGCTGATCGCCCGCTGGGCCAAGAGGTTGACCGTGGTCGCGGCCTACGGCCTGACCGAGGCGACGGTGAACTCCACGCTGTGGCGCGCCGAGGCGGACTGGGTCGGCCCGGTGCCGATCGGCGTCCCCGACCCGAACACCCGCTGCTACGTCCTGGACCCCGACCTGCGACCGGTCGACGTCGGCGTGGAGGGTGAGCTGTACGTCGGCGGCCGCGGCCTGGCCCGCGGCTACCTCGGCCGTCCCGGCCTGAGCGCGGAGCGGTTCATCGCCGATCCCTTCGGTGAACCCGGATCACGCATGTACCGCACGGGAGACCGCGCCAAGTGGCGTGCCGACGGCAACATCGACTTCCTCGGCCGCGCCGACGGCCAGGTGAAGATCCGCGGCTACCGGATCGAGCCGGGCGAGATCGAGAGCGTCCTGATGGCGCACCCGGACATCTCCCAGGCCGCCGTGGTCGTCCGCGAGGACCACCGCCGCGTCAAGCGGCTCGTCGGCTACGTGGTCGGCACCGCCGACTCCGCCACGGCCCGCGCGCACGTCGCCGACACGCTGCCCGAGTACATGGTGCCGTCCGTCGTGGTCGTCCACGACGGCCCGCTCCCGTTGACCCCCAACGGGAAGCTCGACCGGGCGAAACTGCCCGACCCCGACTGGACCGCACTGACCGGCCACGCCCAGCCGCGCACCCCGACCGAGCGCACGCTCGTCGGGCTGGTCGCCGACGTGCTGGGCTTGCCGTCCGTCGGCGTGCACGACAACTTCTTCGAACTCGGCGGCGACAGCATCGTCGCCATCGGCCTGGTCAGCCGCGCCCGCGCCGCCGGGCTCGCGATCACGCCGCGCGAGGTGTTCCGCCTCCGCACGCCCGCCGCCCTGGCCGCCGTCGCCCGCCGGGAAGCCGCCCAGACCCACGACGCCAGCACCGGCACCGTCGTCGCGACCCCGATCATCCGCTGGCTCGCCGAACTCGGCGGCCAGGTGGACGCCTTCTACCAGTCGATGCTGTTCCAGGTCCCCGATCTGGACGCCGCGACCCTGGACTCCGTGCTCCAGAAGGTGATCGACCACCACGACCTGCTCCGGTCGCGCGTCAACCCCGACTGGTCCCTGGACGTCTCCGGCTCCGTGCGCGCGGCGGACGTGGTCGAGCGCGTCGACACCGGGCTCGACGTCGACACGTGGACCGCCCGCGCCGCCGGGCAGCTCGCGCCGCACGACGGCAAGATGCTGCGGGCGGTGTGGTTCGCGCCCGAACGACGGCTGCTCCTGGTGCTGCACCACGTGATCGTCGACGGCGTCTCGTGGCGCGTGCTGTCCACCGACCTGGCCCAGGCCTGGTCCGGCCACGACCTCGCTCCGGTCGGCACGTCCTTCCAGCGCTGGGCCGCCGCCCTCCGGAACGCTGATCGACGCGCGGAACTCCCGGTGTGGCACCGGATGCTGGCCGGTGCGGACACGCCGTTCACCAGCCGCCCGCTCGACCCCGCCGTGGACCTCGTCTCCACGGCGCGCAGGCTGACCGTGACCCTGCCCGCCGGGCAGACCGCCCCGCTGCTGACCACCGTCCCGGCCGCCGTGCACGGCGCGGTCAACGACGTCCTGCTCACCGCGCTGGCGCTGGCCTTCGCGAAGTGGCGCGGCGGCGACGAACTCGTGCTCGACCTGGAGGGCCACGGCCGCGAGGAGATCGTCCCCGGCGTCGACCTCGCCCGGACCCTCGGCTGGTTCACCAGCATCTTCCCGGTCCGGCTCACCCCCGGCACTGGCGGTCTCGACGACGCGCTGAAGCGGGTCAAGGAGCAGCTCCGCGAGATCCCGGACAACGGCATCGGCTTCGGCCTGCTGCGCTACCTCGACGAGGGCTCCGGCCTGGCCGGGAAGCCGGCCCCGCAACTGCTGTTCAACTACCTCGGCCGGTTCACCGCGACCGAGGGCACCGACTGGGCCACCGCGCCGGAAGCGCCGCCGCTGGGCGAGGACCGCGACCCGCTGATGCCGTTCGGGCACGCGCTGGAGATCGACGCCGTCGTCCGCGACGACGAGGCCGGACCTCGGCTCAGCGCCACCTTCACCTGGCCCGGCGGACTGCTGGCCGAGGACGAGGTGTCCCGGCTCGCCGTGTGCTGGCTGGAAGCCCTGGACGCGCTGGCCCGGCACGAGGGTGTCGGCGGGCACACGCCGTCGGACTTCCCGCTGGTGGCGCTGGACCAGGCCGAGGTGGACGAGCTGTCCGCGCCCGGACTGGTCGACGTGCTGCCGCTGACCCCGTTGCAGGAGGGGTTCTTCTTCCACTCGGTGTTCGACGAGTCCGCTGTGGACGGTTACGTCGTCGGTCAGCACCTGGAGCTGGCGGGCCCGGTCGACGCCGTCGCCCTGCGCCGGGCCGCGCAGGGTCTGCTGGACCGGCACGCGCCGTTGCGCGCCCGCTTCCACCAGTTCCCGGACGGCCGGGTCGTGCAGGTGGTCGCCGACGTCGAGCTGCCGTGGCGCGAACTGGACATCTCCTCGCTGAACGACGCCGAGCAGGCCGCCCGGATCGACGAGCTGGTCGCCGAGGAACGCGCGCTGCGCTTCGACCTCGGCCGCCCGCCGATGCTGCGCGCCACGCTCGTGCGCGGGGGTCACGAGCGGCACTGGCTGCTGCTCACGATCCACCACGTCGTCGCCGACGGCTGGTCCCAGCCCATCCTGTTCCAGGAACTCCTGGCCCTCTACGCCCCCGGTGAGGACCTGCCCCGCCTGCCCGAGGTCGCGCCGTACCGCGACTACCTCGCGTGGCTGGCCGACCGCGACCGCCCGGCCGCCCGAGAAGCCTGGGGCGTGGCGCTCGGTGGTGTCGACGAGCCGACCCGCCTGGCCCCGGAGGCCGTTTCCGCCGCACGGCAGGAGTTCGTGCGCGTGGAGGTGCCCGCCGACGTCACCTCCGCCGTCGTGGCACGGGCACGCGAGCACGGCCTGACCCTCGGCACGGTCGTGCAGGGCGCGTGGGGCCTGGTGCTCGGCCGGTTCACCGGCCGCGACGACGTGGTGTTCGGCAGCACGGTGTCCGGCCGCGAGGCCGCCGTGCCGGGCATCGAGTCGATGATCGGCCTGTTCATCAACACCCTGCCGGTGCGCGTGCGCTGGCAGGACGACGAGACCGTGGCCGAGGTCCTCGCCCGCTTGCAGGACGAGCAGGCCGGTCTGCTGGACCACCAGCACCTCGGGCTGTCGGACGTCCAGCGCGCGGCGGGCGTCGGCGACCTGTTCGACACCCTGGTCGTGGTGGAGAACTACCAGCTCGACCGCACCCCGACCGCACCTGGCGGCACGCTGTCGGTGGTGCGCACCGGCACCTCCGAGACCGGCCACTACCCGGTCGAACTCACGATCACCCCCGGTCGCACCATCGGCCTGGTCTTCGAGCACGACGCCGCCCGCCTCGGCGCGGACCTCGTGCACCGGCTCGCGGAACACCTGGTCGACGTCCTGGAAGCGCTGGCCACCGACCCGGCGCGGCGCGTCGGCGAGATCGGCGCGGCCAAGGCCCACCAGGCCGTGGAGCGGCTCGCGGGGGAGGTGCGGGCCGTCCCGGAGACGACCCTCGCCGCCGCGTTCGAGGCGCAGGCCGCCCGCACGCCGGAGGAGACGGCGATCGTCGCCGACGGCGTTTCCCTGACCTACCACCAGCTCGACCGCGAGGCGTCCGCGCTCGCGAGGACGCTCGACGTCGGCCCCGAGGACGTCGTGGCGGTCGCCGTGCCGCGCTCGGCCGACCTGGTCGTGGCCCTGCTGGCGGTCCTGAAGGCAGGCGCCGCCTACCTGCCGATCGACCTCGACCACCCGGCCGACCGCATCTCCTTCCTGCTCCACGACTCCGGCGCGCGGACCGTGCTCACCACGGCCGACGCCGTGCTGCCGTCGGTCGACGGCGTCCGCCGGGTCCTGCTGACCGACCCGCCGTCCGACCGCGACCTCCGCCCGGCGGGCCCGGACCACCCGGCGTACCTGATGTACACCTCCGGCTCGACCGGGCGGCCCAAGGGCGTGCTGATCACCCACCGCGCGGTCGTCGGGCAGCTCGCCTGGCTGCGCGACCGGTTCGCGCTCGGCGTCGGCGAACGCGCGCTGCACCAGTACTCCGCGAGCTTCGACCCGTCCCTCCAGGAGATTTTCGGCCCGCTGCTCAGCGGCGGCGCGGTCGTGGTCGCGAAGCCCGGCGGCCAGCGCGACCCCGGTTACCTGGCCGACCTGATCCGCCGCGAGCGGGTCACGATGGTCGACCTCGTGCCGTCGATGTACGCGGCCCTGCTGCGCTCCGAACTGCCGACCGGCTGGGCGTCGAGCCTGCGCCGGGCGTTCAGCGGCGGCGAGGCGTTGACCGGCGACCTCGCGAGCCGCTGGCTCGCGGCGACCGGTGTGCCGATCCTCAACGTCTACGGCCCCACCGAGACCGTCGTCCAGGTGACGTCGTGGGAGTACGACGGGTCCACCGACACCGCCGTCCCGATCGGGCGACCGGTGTGGAACACCCGCCTCTACGTCCTGGACTCCGCGCTGCGGCCCGTCCCTGCCGGGGTGCCGGGGGAGTTGTACCTGGCGGGCGGCCAGCTCGCCCGCGGCTATCACGGCCGTCCGGACCTCACCGCCGACCGGTTCGTCGCCGACCCCTTCGGCGAGCCCGGAACCCGCATGTACCGCACCGGTGACCTGGTCCGGTTGGCCATCGGCGAAGCCGATCATCAGGCAGAGCACCCGTACCTCTACTTCCTGGGCCGCACGGACCACCAGGTGAAGATCCGCGGCAACCGCGTCGAACTCGGCGAGGTGGAAGCCGCCGTCCGACGCCAGGACGGTGTCACGGACGTGGTCGTGGTCGCCCGCGAGGACGAGCGCGGCGGCAAGCGGCTCGTCGCGTACGTCGTCGGAACCGTTGCGGGAGAACAGCTCCGCACCGCGTTGACCGCGGCGCTGCCGGAGCCGATGGTGCCGAGCGCGATCGTCGTGCTGGACGCGCTGCCGTTGACCGTAGGCGGCAAGATCGACGTCAAGGCGCTGCCGGAGCCCGTGGTCGAGCGCGCCGCCCTCACCGGCCCGCGCGACGACCGGGAACGCAAGCTCACCGACATCTTCGCGGCGGTGCTGGGTCTCGCGGAGGTCGGCGCGGACGAGGACTTCTTCGCGCTGGGCGGCGACAGCATCCTGTCCATCTCGGTGTCGAGCCGCGCCCGCAAGGACGGCCTGAAGATCAGCCCGCGCGACGTGTTCGAGCACCGCACGCCCGCCGCGCTGGCCGCGCTCGTTCCGGTCGACACCGCCCCGGTCGTCGTCTCGGACGGCGTCGGCGACGTGCCGCAACTGCCGATCGTGCACCAGCTGCGCACCGACGGCGGCTCGATCGGCCGGTTCAACCTCTCGATGCTCGTGCGGACCCCGGTCGACGCGGACGTCGACCGGCTCGCGGCGGCCTTGCAGACCGTGATCGACCACCACGACGCCCTGCGGCTCAAGCTGACCCGCATCGCCGGTGTCCTGTGGTCGCTGGAAACCCAGCCGGTCGGCGCGGTCCGGGCCGCCGACCTGCTGCGGCGCGTGGAGAACCAGGACTACGAGACCGAGTCCGACGCGGCCGTCGGACGGCTCGACCCGGACGCCGGTGTCGTGCTGCAAGCCGTGTGGTTCGACGGCGGCCCCCTCGAACCCGGCCGGTTGTTCCTGGCCGCGCACCACCTCGCGGTCGACGGCGTTTCGTGGCGGATCCTGTTCGAGGACCTGGAAGCCGCGTGGACCGGTGTGCCGCTGGAGCCCGTGCGCACGTCGTTGCGCCGCTACGCCAAGGCCGTCACCGAGCAGGCGCAGAGCCCCGAACGGCTGGGCGAGCTGACCCACTGGGTCGAGACGCTCCAGCCCGGCGCGGACCTGGTCCCCGGCGCTCCGCGCACCGGGACCGTGGGCGGAGCGCACCGCCGTGAGGTCCGGCTCTCCACCGCCGACACGACCCCGTTGCTGGGGGCGGAGATCACCGAGACCCTGCTGGCCGCGTTGGCCCGCGCGGCGGGCGGCGAGCTGCTGGTGGACGTGGAACGCCACGGCCGCGAGGAGATCGCGCCGGACGTGGACCTGACCCGCACGGTCGGCTGGTTCACCAGCGTCCAGCCCGTCCGGCTGCCCGCGGACGGCGACCTGCGGACCATCAAGGAACGCCTCCGCGCCGCACCGGACAACGGTCTCGGCTACGGGATGCTGCGCTACCTCAACGCCCAGGTCGCCCCGCTGCTCGCGACCTCCGCCCAGGCGCAGGTGCTGTTCAACTACTTCGGCCGGTTCAGCGCCGGTCGGGACGCCGACTGGCAGCCGACGTCCGAGACCGTCTCCGCCCGCTACGACGACGACCTCGCGCTGCCGTACCAGGTGCAGCTCGACGTCGTGTGCGAGGAGACGCCGCGCGGCCCGGAACTGGTCGCGACCTGGCTGTCCCCGTCCACCGTGGACGACGGACTGGTCGACCGGTGGGTGACCGCGCTGCGCGAGCTGGCGGGCACGTCCGCCGGGCTCACGCCGTCCGACCTGACCACCATCGCGTTGTCCCAGGCCGAGATCGACCGGGTCGCCGAGGTCAGCCCGGTGCCGGTGGAGGACATCTGGCCGCTGGCCCCGTTGCAGGAAGGCATCTACTTCCACGCCAGCTACGACCAGAGCGAGCTGGACGTCTACACCGCGCAGGACACGTTCGACCTCGACCACCGGATCGACGTCGACCGCCTCCGCGTCGCGTGCGCCGCCCTGCTGGCCCGCCACCCCAGCCTGCGCGCCGGGCTCACCAGCGACGGCCTGTCGCGGCCGGTGCAGTTCGTCGGCCGCGCGCCCGAGGTGCCCGTCGAGGTGCTCGACTTCACCGGGCTGGCCGACGTGGACGCCCGGATGGAGCAGCTGAAGACCGAGGACCGCAGGCGGCGGTTCGACCTGGCGCACCCGCCGCTGTGCAGGCTCAAGGTCATCCGGCTCGGGCCGGACCACGACCGGCTCATGCTCAGCCACCACCTCGTGCTGTGGGACGGCTGGTCGCAGGGGCTGTTCCTGGAGGAGTTGCTGGGCCTCTACGAGTCCGGCGGCGACGCCACGGGTCTCGCCGAGCCCGGCACCTACCGCGACTACCTGACCTGGCTGGGCGAGCAGGACGTCGCCGAGGCCAAGGCCGAGTGGCGGCGGGCGTTGTCCGGGCTCGCCGAACCGACGCTGGTCGGCCCGGCCGACCGCGGCGGCGAACCCGCGATCCCGGACCGCTGCCACGTCGAGCTGTCCGCCGAGGACGGCGACCGGCTGCGCGCCGAGGCCCGCAGGCACGGCGTCACGCTGAACACCGTGCTCAACGCCGCGTGGGCGTTGGCGCTGGCGACCGAGGTCGGCAGGCAGGACGTCGTGTTCGGCACCACGGCCGCCGGTCGGCCCGCCGAGGTGCGCAACGTCGAGAACGCCATCGGCATGTTCCTCAACACCGTGCCGGTCCGGGTGGCGTTCGACCCGCGCGAGACCGTGCTGGAGCTGTTGCGGCGCTTGCAGTCCGAGCGCGCGACCCTGATGAGCCACGAGTACCTCGGGCTCGGCGACGTGCAGCGGGAGAGCGGGCACACGACCCTGTTCGACACGCTGTACGTGTTGCAGAACTTCGCCGACGAGGACGGGTTCGCGCAGCTCAAGGAGCGGCACGGCATCACGGCCGTTGGCAGCGTCGACTCGACGCACTACCCGATGACGCTGGTCGTCACGCCGGGTCGCCGCGTGCGGATCGCGCTGGACTACCGCCCGGACCTGATCGGGGCCGAGCACGCGGCGACCACCCTGGCCCGGTTCACCACCGCGCTGGACCGGCTGCTGGCCGACGTCTCCGCGCCGGTCGGCACGCTGGACCTGTTGTCCGACAACGAGATCGCCCTGCTGGCCGCCGAGTGGGACGCCAGCGCGAACCCCGTGCCGGACGAGACGATCGCCGACCTGCTGGCCGCGCGGGCCGCCCGCACGCCGGACGCGGTCGCGCTGGTGTTCGGCAAGGAGCGGCTGACGTACGCGGAGCTGGACGGCCGGATCAACCAGCTCGCCCACCTGCTCCTCGCCCGCGGCGCGGGGCCGGAACGCGTGGTGGCGCTGGCGTTGCCGCGCTCGACCGAGATGGTCGTGGCGCTGTTCGCTGTGCTCCGCACCGGGGCCGCCTACCTGCCGCTGGACCTGGACCACCCGCTGGACCGGCTCCAGCTGATGATCGACGACACCGACCCGGTCGTGCTGCTGTCCAAGGGCGCGGCGCTGACCGCGCCCACCGTCCGGCTGGACGACCTCGCCGTGCTCGCGGAGTACCCGACCACCCGACCGGAGGTCTCGTTCAGCCTGGAGCACCCGGCGTACGTGATCTACACGTCGGGCTCGACGGGCAAGCCGAAGGGCGTCGTCACGCCGTACCGCGGCTTGACGAACATGCACCTCAACCATCAGGGCGCGATCTTCGCCCCGGCCATCGCGGCGGCGGGCGGGCGGCGGCTGAGGATCGCGCACACCGTGTCGTTCGCGTTCGACATGTCGTGGGAAGAGCTGCTGTGGCTGGTGGAGGGCCACGAGGTGCACGTGTGCGACGAGGAGTTGCGCCGCGACGCCGAGGCGCTGGTCGCCTATTGCGACGAGCACCTGATCGACGTGGTCAACGTGACCCCGACCTACGCGCACCTGCTGATCGAGGAGGGCCTGCTGGCCGGGCACGTGCCCGCGCTGGTGCTGCTCGGCGGCGAGGCCGTGTCCGACGCCGTCTGGAACCGGCTGCGCGACACCCCCGGCACGTACGGCTACAACCTCTACGGGCCCACGGAGTACACGATCAACACCCTCGGCGCGTCCACCGAGGACAGTGCGACGCCCACGGTCGGCCGCGCGATCTGGAACACCCGCGCGTACGTGCTGGACGCGAACCTGCGGCCCGCCGCGCCGGGTACCCCCGGTGAGCTGTACATCGCGGGCATCGGCCTGGCGAGGGGCTACCACGAGCGGTTCGGGCTCACGGCCGAACGCTTCGTGGCCGACCCGTTCGGCGAGCCGGGCACCCGGATGTACCGCACGGGTGACCTGGTTCGATCGCGGCCGGACGGCATCATCGACTTCCTCGGCCGCACCGACGACCAGGTCAAGATCCGCGGCTACCGCGTCGAACTCGGCGAGATCGAGTCCGCCCTGGGCGACCACGACGACGTGGCGCAGGCCGCCGTGGTCGTGGACGAGCAGAAGCGGCTCATCGGTTACGTCGTCGGCACCGCCGACCCGGCCGACCTGCGCGCCAGCCTCAAGACAAGGCTGCCGGAGTACATGGTGCCGACCGCGATCGTGGCTGTGGAGTCGTTCCCGCTGACCGTCAACGGCAAGCTGGACGTGCGGGCGCTGCCCAAGCCGGAGATCACCACCGCGGCCGGCAGCCGGGACCCGGAGACGCACCAGGAACGCGTGCTGTGCGAGTTGTTCGCGGACGTCCTCGGCGTGCCGGGGATCGGCGTGGACGACAACTTCTTCGAGTTGGGCGGCCACTCGCTGCTCGCGACCCGGCTGATCAGCCGGGCCCGCACCGCGCTGGAGACCGAACTCGCCATCCGCGACCTGTTCGAGGCCCCGACGGTCGCCGAACTGGCCGTCCGCGCGGGTGGCTCCCGTGCCGCCGCGCGCCCCGCCGTGGTCGCGCTGGACCGGCCCGAGGAACTGCCGCTGTCCTTCGCCCAGCGCCGGTTGTGGCTGGTGCAGCAGCTGGAGGGCACGTCGTCGGCGTACAACTTCCCGCTGGTGCTGCGGCTTCGCGGCACGCTGGACGTCGGCGCGCTGCGTGCCGCGATCGGTGACGTGATGGCCCGCCACGAGGCCCTGCGGACGGTGTTCGGCGAACGGGACGGCGTGCCGTTCCAGCGGGTCGTGCCGGTCGCCGACCCGGTGGTGGAGGTCGTGGACGTCCTGGACGTCGAGGAGTTCGTCGCGTCCACCGTGGACCGTCCGTTCGACCTGTCCGTCGACCTCCCGGTGCGCACGACGGTCGGCAGGCTGTCGGCCGAGGAGAACGTCGTCGTCCTGCTGCTGCACCACATCACCACCGACGAGTGGTCCGACCGGCCGTTCCTCGCCGACCTCGCCACCGCCTACGCGGCACGGTCGCGGGGCGTCGACTCGGAGCTGCCGCCGTTGGCCGTGCAGTACGGCGACTACGCGCTGTGGCAGCGGAAGCTGCTCGGCGACGGCGACCTCGCCACCGCGCAGCTCGACTACTGGGCCACGGCGTTGGACGGCGTTCCCGAGGAGTTGGAGCTGCCGACCGACCGGCCCCGCCCGGCGCGGCCGTCGTTCCGCGGCGCGGAGCTGGAGGTCGACCTCGGCCCGCTCGCCGACGGCCTGCGCGGGCTGGCCCAGCGGACCGGCGCGTCGCTGTTCATGGTCCTGCACGCCGCCGTGGCCACGACGCTGCACCGGCTCGGCGCGGGCGACGACATCCCGCTCGGCGCGCCCATCGCGGGCCGCACCGACGAGGCGCTGGACGACCTGGTCGGGTTCTTCGTCAACACGCTGGTGCTGCGCACCGACCTGTCCGGCGACCCGAGCTTCACCGAGCTGGTGGCACGGGTGCGCGAGACCGACCTGGCCGCGTTCTCGCACCAGGACGTGCCGTTCGAGGCCGTCGTGGAACGGGTCAACCCGACCCGCTCGACCGCCCGCAACCCGTTGTTCCAGGTCATGGTGGGCTACCACAACCGGTCCGGCGACTGGCTGGAGCTACCCGGCCTGGACGTCGACTGGGAGCCGGTCACGACCCGCTCGGCCAAGTTCGACCTGGTGTTCAGCTTCACCGAGCACGTCGACACCGGCGCGGTCGTGCTGGCGCTGGAGTACGCCACGGACCTGTTCGACCGGCAGACCGCGGTTCGCCTCGGCGAGCGGCTGACCGCGGTCGTCGAGGCCGTCACGGCGGCCCCGGACGCGCCGGTCAGCGCCATCGAGGTGCTGTCGGACGCCGAGCGCTCGCTGGTGGTCGACGGGTTCAACGCCACCGTGCGGGACGTGCCGGAGGAGACCCTCCCGGCCCTGTTCGCCCAGCGCGTCGAGGAGTTCGGCGACTCGGTGGCCGTGGTGGACCGGTCGCGGTCCATCAGCTACGCGCGGCTCGACGCGCTGTCCAACCGGATCGCCCGGCTGCTCACCGGCCGAGGGATCGGCGCGGAGGACGTGGTCGGCATCGCGGTGCCGAAGTCGATCGAGATGGTCGCCACGATCCTCGGTGTGCTCAAGGTCGGCGCGGCGTACCTGCCGCTCGACCTGTCGCACCCCGCCGACCGCGTGGCGTTCATGCTGGAGGACTCGGCCGCGGCCCTGCTCGTCGGCACCGAACGGGAAGCCGCGCGGGTGCCGTCGATCGACGGTCTGCCGCGGGTGCTGCTCGACGACCCGGAGACGGCGGCGGAACTGGCCGCGCTGGACGACTCCACTGTGGACACCGGACCGGTGGCGCTCGACTCGGCGGCGTACGTGATCTACACGTCCGGCTCGACCGGCAAGCCCAAGGGCGTCGTCGTGCCGCACGAGGGCATCGCGAGCCTCGCCGCGACGGCGATCGACCGGATGGACCTCAAGACCGACAGCCGCGTGCTCCAGTTCGCCTCCGTCGGCTTCGACGTGGCGGTGTTCGAGCTGACCATGGCGCTGACCGTCGGCGGCAGGCTCGTCCTGGCCCCCGACGAGGTGCGGGTGGCGGGCCCGGCGCTCACCGACTTCCTGCGGGAACGCCGGATCACCCACATGATCCTGCCGCCGTCGCTGGTCGCCGCGCTGCCGGAGGACTGCGAACTCCCGGCGGGGTCGACGATCCTGGTCGGCACCGAGACCGTGCCGCCGGACGTGATCGGCCGCTGGGCGGGCAGGCTCAACCTCCTGGCCGCCTACGGCCTGACCGAGGCGACGGTGAACTCCACGTTGTGGCGGGCCCGCACGGGCTGGTCCGGCGCGGTGCCCATCGGCGTCCCCGACCCGAACACGACGGTCTACGTGCTGGACGCCGCGCTGCGCCCGGTGCCGCCCGGCGTGGTGGGGGAGCTGTACGTCAGCGGTCGCGGCCTGGCCCGCGGCTACCTCAACCGGGCCGGTCTGACGGCGGAGCGGTTCGTGGCCTCGCCGTTCGGCGAGCTGGGCGAACGCATGTACCGCACGGGGGACCGGGCGCGGTGGCGGACCGTCGGCGGAGCCGACCACCGGACAGAGCCGGGCGTCCTTGAATTTCTCGGTCGCGTGGACGACCAGGTCAAGATCCGCGGGTTCCGGATCGAACTCGGCGAGATCGAGGCCGCGTTGACCCGGCACCCGGCGATCAGCCAGGCCGCCGTGGTCGCGGACCGCGAAGGCGACATCACCCGGCTCGTCGGGTACGTCGTCGGCGCCGCGGATCCCGTGGAGCTGCGGGCTTTCGTGGCGGACCGGCTGCCCGAGTACATGGTCCCGGCGACCGTCCTCACGCTGGACGGGCCGCTGCCGCTCACCCCCAACGGCAAGCTGAACCGCAAGGCGCTGCCCAAGCCGGACTGGTCGGCGCTGACCGGCGACGATCGCCCGACGACCGAGCAGGAACGGGTGATCGCGGACCTGTTCGCGAGCATCCTGGAACTGCCGTCCGTCGGCGTGCACGACGACTTCTTCGCGCTGGGCGGGCATTCCATGTCCTCCATGCGCCTGGTCGGACAGGTCCGCGCCGCGCTCGGCGTCGAACTGTCCATTCGGGACGTGTTCGACTCGCCGACGGTCGCCGGTCTGGCCGCACGGCTCGGGGGCGCGTCGGACGCCCGGTCGCCGCTCGTGCCGGTCGCCCGGCCCGAGGTGCTGCCGCTCGCGCCGCCGCAGCGCTGGCAGTGGGCCCGAGGTCGGGCGAACGACCACGCGCTCTCGCTGCGCGCGCCGTCGGGGTTCGACGTTTCGGCGCTGGAGCGGGCGTGGGCGGACGTCGTGGAACGGCACGAGCCGTTGCGCACCGAGCACACCGCGTTCGAGCAGAAGCACGGCACCGCGCCTTCGCTCGTCGTGGACCCGGTGACCGACGACCTGGACGCCCGGCTGGCGGAACTGGCTCGTGGCAACGGTTTCCCGCTGCGGGCCACCCTCGTCACCGACCGGTCGGGCGCGCAGGCGTTCCTGCTCACCGCGCACTACCTGGTGCTGGACGAGTGGTCGGTGGTCCCGCTGTTCCGCGACCTCACCACCGCCTACACCGCGCGGCTCGCCGGCCGCGCGCCGACGTGGACGCCGTTGCCCGTGAGCTACGCCGACTACACGGTGTGGGCGCGGGAGTGGCTCGGCACGGCCGCCGCGCCGCAGCTCGACTACTGGCGGACGGTGCTGCGCGGCGCTCCCGCCGACCTGGCGCTGCCGTTCGACCGGCCGCGCCCGGCCCAGCCGAGCGGGGCGGCGGACGTCGTCGAGTTCGCGCTGGACCCCGTGCTGCACCAGGGGATCGACCGGTTGGCGCGGGAGACCGGGACGAGCCTGTTCATGGTCGTGCAGGCCGCGGTGGCGGTGCTGCTGACCCGGCGCGGAGCGGGGGAGGACCTGCCGATCGGCACGCTGGTCGCGGGGCGGACCGAGGAGGCGTTGGCCGACCTGGTCGGCTGCTTCTTCAACACCGTCCTGCTGCGCACCGACACGGCGGGTTCCCCGAGCTTCGCCGAACTGCTGGCGCGCGTCCGGGAAACCGACCTCGGCGCGTTCGACCGGCAGGACGTGCCGTTCGCCGACGTCCTGGCCGAGGGCGCGCCCCGGCCGCGGGTGATGCTGATCCACCACGAGCGCGCCCGCGCGGAGGTCCTCGAAGGCGGCGTCGGCTCGTTCGACGCCGTCCCGATCGCCACCACGGACGTCGACCTCACCGTCAGCCTGTACGAGCCGCGGGGTGACGGACCCGTGCCCTGCGAACTGATCTACGCCACCGACCTGTTCGACCGCGCGACGGTCGAGGGGCTGGCGGCCGAACTGGTCGACGTGTTGGCCGCCGCTATCGAGAGGAACGAGTCATGAGCAACCCCTTCGAGGACACCGAGGGCCGTTTTTTCGTCCTGGTCAACGACGAGGAGCAGCACTCGCTGTGGCCGTCGTTCGCCGACGTGCCCGCGGGGTGGCGGCCGGTGTTCGGCGAGGACACCCGTGAGGCGTGCCTGGCGTACGTGGAGACCACGTGGACCGATCTGCGGCCCAAGAGCCTGCGGGACGCCATGACCGCCTGACACCCGTTCGGGCGGGTTCGTGTCCCCCGAACGGGCACGGATCCCCGTGGGTCGGAGGTTGGCCGATCGCGCTGAAATACCGTCGCCGCATGACGATGGTAGACACGACGTCCGAGGTCGAGGGCCTGGTCCGCGACACGCTGGCCGCGCACCAGTCCTTCTTCCTCGCGACGACCAGCGAGGCGGGCCCGTGGGTCAACGGCGCGTACTTCGCCGAGACCGGCCTGTTCACGCTGTCCCTGGTGCTGGAACAGCGCGGCCGCACCCTGGCGGCGATCCGCCGCGACCCCCTGGTGTCGGTGATCATCTCCACGGGCTCCCCCGCCGACCCGTTCCTCCAGGCCCAGGCGACGGCCACCGTCGTCGACGGCCAGGAAGCGGACGAGGTCCGCCGCGTCCTCCTCGCGAAGGTCCCGCAGGCAGAACCGTTCCTCGGCGCCCCGATCGAGGCCGTGAAGCTGAAGGTGACGGCCTGGCGCGCCACCGACATCCCGAACGGCTGGCTGCCGGGCCGCGACCTGGTCGACATCCCGGACGCCCGCACCCACGCCTGACCCACCTTCCGGCCGGGCCCCATCGGCCCCGATCCGGTCGGGCCCCGACCCCACGAGCCTGCGCGGCCTGCCGCGTCGGGGTCCGACCGGCGGTCGCGTTTCCCTCTCAGGCGGGCGCAACCCCAGGCAGCGGCCCGTCATGAGAAACCCCTGGTGCGTAGGAGGTTCTAGTCCTCCTTCAGCAGGTGCACCCCGGACAGCGGGCCGCCGAGTTGCATCAGCGTTCCGCCCGCTCGCAGTCCGCCGAGGTCGATCGGGGCGAAGCCGAACGAGTCCGCCAGCTTTGCCAGGAGTTCCTTGGCGTCGGCGTCGTCGCCCGCGAGGAACAGCACCTGGCGGCCGGCTTCCCGCTTGGGTTCGGCGGCGAAGCGGCCCGCGAACATCGTGTTGAACGCCTTCACCACCCGCGCCCCCGGCAGCAGGTCGGCCACGACCTCGCTGCCGGTCCGATCACCGAGGTCCGCGACCACCATGGTCGGGGTGACGCTGACGAACTGGTTCGTCGCGTCCACGACCACCCGGCCGTCCCACGCGGGCAGGTCGCGCACCGACTCGGCGATCTTCGTCCACGGCACCGCCAGCACGACCAGGTCGGCGGACGCCGCCTCCGCGGGGGTGGCGGCGGAGGCGAGCGGTCCGAGTTCGGCGACCAGGTCCGCCAACGACTCCGGCCCGCGACTGTTGGACAGCACCACCTCGTGCCCGTGTGCGACGGCGTGCCCCGCGATGGCCTTGCCGACAGCGCCCGCACCGAGGAAACCGATCCTCATGACGTTCTCCTGAAGTGGTGGGCAGACCGACACCGGATGTCCCGGCCCTTCGGCCCCGCCCTCCGGGTAGGGTTATTGATGACGATCGTCATTGGAGTCAATGATGACGATCGTCCTCATAAGTGTCAAGGCGAACGGTGAGGAGGAGTCCGTGCCGCGGATCTCCCAGCAGGACAAGGCCCGCAACCGGCAGAACATCGTCGACGCCGCGAGCAGGCTCTTCCGCTCTCGCGGCGTCGACCGCGTCGGCATCGACGACCTGATGAAGGCCGCGGGCCTCACCCACGGCGGTTTCTACAACCACTTCCCGTCCAAGGACGCCCTCGCCGTCGAGGTCTACGGGGCCGCGTTCGAGCGGTCACTGGGCCTGCTGGCCCAGGAAAGCGCGGACGGCCCGGACGAGGACGGCACGGTCGTCACCCGAGTCGTGAACGGCTACCTGTCCCCCCAACACCGCGACGACCCGGACGGCGGCTGCCCCTCCGCCTCCCTGTGCATCGACGCGTGGCGCCAGGACGACGAGGTCCAGTCCGCCTACGCCACCGGCGTCCACGGCTACCTCGACGGCTTCGCCGGCGAACTCACCCGAGAACACCCCGACCTGACCCCGGCGGAGATCCGTGAACGGTCCGTTCGCCTGCTCAGCGAGTTGGTCGGAGCCATGGTCCTGGCCCGCTCGATCCGCCGAGTGGAACCGGAACTGTCGGACGAGTTCCTCGAGACCAACCGCCGCCACCTGGCGGACTGACCTCAACACACTCATCCGGAACGGCCGCGGCGCCACACGGAGATCCCTCCCACCGCCGAACCCAAGCCGACAAAGCCGAGGTCACGCGGCAGGCAACCGCCCCGAACCCCGGCCGCGGTCCCGAGGCCTGCGACCGACCCGATCCCACCACCGAAGCCGCGCCGAGTCGCGCGGTACGCGGCCGTCCCGTACCTGCCACCGAAGCTCGGCTGTGGTTCCGCAGCCAGCGGCTGCCTTGTACCCGCCGAAGCCCGTTCGGGTCCCGCAATTCGCGACCGCCGCCCGTACCCGCCGAAGCCCGTTCGGGTCCCGCGGTTCGTGGGCGGCCTGCACCCGCAGCCTGGTGGAGGTCCTGCGGTTCGCGGGCGGTCCACCTGCCGCTGAAGCTCGGCTGCGGTCCTGCGGCTGCGGCCGCGCCTACCGCCGAAGTCGTGTTGCGCCGCCCGGCGCATCGATCCGCCCGGTGCCCCCTTCAGCGCCGTCCCACTAGGCGCACCCGGTGACAAGGTCACCGAAGCGTGGGACCAAACGGACTTCGGGGGCTAACGTTCGCTGCCGGAGCCGTGATCCACAGGGGAGTCGTCGATGACCACCGTGTCCGTGCACGACCTGGCCAAACGTGTTGTCGAGGCGGTGGCGCCCAGCGAACTCGCGTCGTTCGAGCCGGTTGCCGCGCCGTACCTGGACCACCCGGCGCGCGCCGAACGGCGGTTGCGGCGTGGTGATGACGATCCGCTCGGCTTCGGGCTCGGGGATGCCGTGGAGATGGTGACGCCCGTGGTCGCCCTGGTGTCCGGCAGTGTGATCACCGCGTTGTCCGACGGTTTCGGTGAGGCCGTGAAGGGTGGCGTGGGCAAGGTGTTCCGCAAGCTCACCAAACGCCGCGCGGTCGAGGCTCCCGTGCGGGCGTGGTCCGAGGACGAGTTGGCGAAGGTGCGGGCGACGGCACTGGTGCGGGCCAAGGCGTTGGGCGTGCGGGAGGCGAAGGCCGAGGCGCTCGCCGACGCGATCGTGGTGGCCCTGCTCTTGGAGCGCGACGGTCGAGGATGAGGCCCCCGTCCCGGCTGGAGGTCCGCTCGTTCCCGTCGGACACGACGCCGCTGCTGGTCCTGCTCGCCGCGATGGTGTTGTCGAACGTCCTGTTCGCGGCGATCTGGCTCGCGGGTCTGGACTACGGCGGCGCGACCGTCGGCAACGTCCTGACGAAGCTGGAGATCCCCCTGTCGCCCGCCCTCGCCGGGTGGGGCCTGCTCGTGTGGTGGCGGTTGCGGAGGTCGATACCGCTGGCCACCACGCCGTTCACCGAGGCCGCGGCCGTGATCGGCCGTCTGGTGGCCGAGGCCCGGCTCAAGACCCGGCCCGACGTCCGCCTCGGCCCACGGCTGGGCAGGCGCGCGTTCGTCACCGGCACCCCCGGCAGGCCGTTGCTGCTGATGGGCCCGGAACTGCTCGGCCTGTGCACGACCGGCGAGCGCGGCCGGGTGGTGTTCGAGGCGGTGGTCCGGCACGAGTTGGCCCACCTGCGCGCGGGTGACCTGACCGGCTACCAGGTCGTCACGGTGCTGCGGGCGACCATCCCGACCACCGGGTTCTTCGTCCTCCTCACCGCGTGGCTGGGACTCGTCTACGACGACGCGTCCGCCGCCGACGTCCTCGTCGCCGCGGGCTGCGTCGCGGTCCAGGCCCTGATCGCCGAACTGGTCGCGCGGGCGTACCTGCGGGCCCGCGAGCACCAGGCCGACCTGCACGCCACCCGCTACGGCGACGAGGAGGGCCTGCTGGACGCGATCGGCGACGCCCCCGTGGCCCGCTCGTGGCTCCGCCGCCACCCCGGCGGCGCGGCCAGGGCGTCCGCGCTCGCCGATCCCGGCAGGCTCCTCGCCACCGCACCCGCCCAACTGCTGCTGGGCGCGATCGCCGCGGGCTCCGCGCTGATCACCCTGCACCACCTGCTGGTGAACGCGGACTCACCCGAGAACGCGGCCGTCCTGACCGGCGTCCTCGTCGGGGTGCCGCTGGCCCTGTTCGCCGCGTTCGGCATCTGGCGGGCCACCTGGCGCGCCACCACCGCCGGTGAACGCCCCCGAACCGTGCTGTCCGCCGCCGTCCTGTTCATGGGCTTGGTGGTGGGCGGCCGCATCGCCCTGTTCCCCATCGCCTTCGGCGGCAAGGGCCTCCCGCTGACGTGGCCCCTGCTCACCGCGTACGCCGTGGCGTCACTCCTGCTGTGCCTGTGGCTCACCGCGATGGGCCGCGCCTGGTACCGCCACGACCCGCGCGCCCGCCGCCTGCGGGTGTTCCTCGCCTACGCCGTCCCCGCCACGGCGATCGTCGGCGGCTGGACGTTCGCCGTCCTGTGGACCTGGTCGGCCCACCTCATCGACGACCCGGCCTCCACCGCCGCCCGTTCGACGGTCCGCGACCTGGCTTTCGGGGTCATCCCGGTGCTGGTGGTCCTGATCGTCGCCGCCACCACCGCGGGTCCCGCCCTCCGCTCCCGCGTCCCCCTGGCCACGGCGATCGTCGGCGCTCTCGCCGCGGCCGGCGGCCTGTACTGGCTGCACGACGCGGTCACGACTACCCGCGTCTCGACGGTGGAGATCCGCGAGGTCCTCACCGCGACCCCCGGCGGCTGCACGCCCCCGCCCACCCCCAGACCGGCCCCGACCGAACGCCGCACCGCGTGCGCCGCGGACGGTTCCGAGCACTACGACCTGGGCCCCGCGGCCTTGACCACCGTCGACGTGCTCACCGCCGCGGCGGTGCAGGACACCGGTTCCGGGAGCTTCGTCGTCGAGGTCACCCTCACCCCCGACGGCGCTACCCGCTGGGCGGCCCTCACCGAAACCCTTGTGAACAAGCGCGCCGCCATCGTGGTGGACGACGTGGTCGAGTCCGCCCCGTACATCGCCGAACCCCTGCGCGGCGCGCAGTTCCAGATCTCCCAACCCGGCATGACGAGCGGCACCGCCCTCGCCCTGGCCGACCGCATCACCGGCCGGTAGCCCGCGTCGCCAGGCGGGTCAGCGCTGGTCCGACCAGGCCGCCCACAGTTCGGCGTACCGGCCGCCCGCCGCTACGAGGTCCGCGTGCGTGCCGGTTTCCACGACTCGCCCGTGGTCCAGGACCACGACGCGGTCCGCGCTCGCCGCCTGCGTGAGGCGGTGGGCGACGAGCAGGCCGCTGCGGCCTTCCAGCGCGGCCGTCGCGGCGGCTTCCAGGACCCGCGCGCCCGCGCTGCCCGCGTCCGCCGTGGCCTCGTCCAGCACGGCGATCGGCGGGTCGGCGAGCACCAGCCGGGCCAGCGCCAACTGCTGGGCCTGGGCGACGGTGAGGCGGTGGCCGCCTTCGCCGACAACGGTGTCGAGACCCTCCGGAAGGGCTTGGGCCCACGGGAGCGCGCCGACGCGGGTCAGCGCGGCCCGCACCTCGTCATCGGTGGCGGCGGGTTTGGCGAGCCGGAGGTCGTCGGCCAGGGTGCCCGCGAAGACGTGGACCTCCTGGGTGATGAGGGCGATGGTGCGCCGGGTCGTGGCCGGGCCGAGGGCGACGATGTCCGTGCCGCCGAAGGTGACCGTGCCGTGCGTCGGGGTGTGGACGCCCGCGACCAGCTTGGCCAGCGTGGTCTTGCCCGCACCGCTCGCACCGACGAGCGCGACCCGTTCCCCCGGCGCGACGGAGAGGTCGACGTCGGCCAGCACGTCGTGGCCGGTCTCGTACGCGTGGCCGACGCCCGCGACCTTCACCGTCGTGTCGGACGGCACCTCGCCGGTGTCGGCGGGCTGCGCGGGCCGGTCCGCCACGCCGACCAGGCGCGACAGGCTCGCGGCGGCGGACTGGGCGTCGTCGGCCAGCGACAGGGCGGCGTTGATCGGGTTGAACAGGCTGTGGAAGTACAGCGCGGCCGCCGTCGCGGTGCCGATGGTGGCGGTGCCGTTGCCCACCAGGAGGAAACCGGTGATCAGCAACGCCGACAGGCCGACGTACTCGGCCAGGTTGAGCCTGCTGAAGAACCCGCCCAGCAGCCGGATGCACCGCATGGTCATGCCGACGGCGTGGCTCGACCGCTCGGTCACCCGCCGCACGTGGTCGTCGGTCAGCCCGAACGCCCGCACGGTCGACGAGCCGCCGATGGTCTCCAGGAGTTGTTGCTGCTGCTCGCCGATGGCGATCCGTTCCGCGCCGTACATGGTCTTCGCGTTGCGCCCGTACCAGCGCAGCGTCAAGACCTGCACCGGCGCGGCGACCAGCACCGCCAACGCGAACCGCCAGTCCAGCACGGCCAGCGCGCCGAGCGTGAGCACGATCGTCAACGCCGACCGCGCCATCAGCGGCAACGCCTGCCGCACGGCTTCGGCGATCTTCGTGACGTCCCCGGTCACCCGTGCCGTCAGGTCGCCGGAGCCGGCGCGCTCGACCTGCTCCAGCGGCAGGGAGAGCGCCCGGTCGATGAACCGCTCGCGCAGTTCCGCCAGCATCCCCTCGCCGAGCCGCGAGATCAGCGCCGCGCCGATCGCCGTGGCAAACCCTTGCGCCACAGCGACCAGAGCCAGCAGCACGACCGGTGTGGTGATCGCGGTCGACGGCTGCCGCGTGGCCACGAGGTCGACGATGGAGCCCAGCAGCGGGGCCGTGGCCAGGCCCACGCCGGTGCCCGCGAGCAGGACGGCGATCGTGGAGGCGGTGAGCAGACGGCGTTTGCGCAGCAGCACCCGCACGGCCGCCCACGTCTGGGCCGCGGACGCGACGGGGAGGAGTTCGCGCACGGCCGGGTTCTCCGATCCGGTGGTGGTCACGCGAGCACCGCCGCGCGGTAGTCGGCGTGCGCCACCAGGGAGGCGTGCGTGCCCTCGGCGGTCAGCACGCCGCCGGTCAGCACGACCACGCGGTCGGCCGTGGCGAGCAGGGCGGGGCTGGTCGCGATCACGATCGTGGTCCGACCCCGGCGCATCTCGCGAATCCCCCGCGCCAGCGCCATTTCCGTGACGGCGTCGATGGCCGTGGTCGGGTCGTGCACGACGAGCACCGGGGGAGCGGCGGCCAGCGCGCGGGCGAGCGCCACGCGTTGGCGCTGCCCGCCGGACAGCGACCGGCCGCGCTCGGCGACGACCGTGTCCACGCCCTGCGGCAGCGCCTCGGCGACCTCGTGCACGGCCGCGGCGGTCATGGCGGCCTCGACGTCCGCGTCACGGGCCGACACCGCGCGGATGTTGTCCACGACGCTGTCGGTGAACAGGTCGGCCTCGTGCGCGGCCACGAGGATCGCGGCGCGCACCAGCGTGGGGTCCACAGTGGACAGCGGAACGCCGTCCAGTTCCACCGACCCGGACTCGGGGTCGACCTCGCGGGCCAGGCAGTGCAGCAACGCGGTCGCGTCCGCCGGATCGGCGGCGACGACGCCGATCAGTTCACCCGGCGCGATGTCGAGGTCCACGCCGCGCAGCGTGCCGTGCGTCAGGCCGCGCAGCCGGACGCCGCCCGCGATCGGCCGCGCGGGCACGACGTCGCCGTCCTCCACGGCGGCGGGCGCGGCGAGGACCGACGCGATCCGCTCGGCCGACGCCCGGCCCATCGCGAACGCGCCGTTGACCCAGGAGATGACGTTCAACGGCCACAGCAGGAACTGGGCCAGGCCGACGGCGGCGACGAGTTCGCCGACCGTGATCGAGCCGTCGGCCGCGAGCGTGCCGCCGACCAGCGCGATCAGCGCCAGCAGCAGCCCGGTGACCGCGAGCATCGACCCGTCGAGCCACGCCTGCGAGGTGGCCGAGCGGATGGCGGCGCTCATCGAGCCCTGGCTGGTGCCGCGGTAGCGGTCGACGGCGGCGCGCTCCGCGCCGAAGCCCTTCAACGCCCGCAGCCCCGCGACCAGGTCGGCCGCGATGCCGGACGCGTGCGCGGCCCGTTCCTGCTCGGCCTCGCTGCGCCGTTCCAGCGGCTTGCCGAGCAGGTGCGCGAGCCCCAGCAGCAGAGGTGTGGCGATCAGCACCACCAGCCCCAGCACCACGGACACCCGCAGCAGTGCGACCGCGCCGACGAGCAGGCCCGTGCCCGCCGCGACCGCCGTGGGCAGCGCGCGGTTCACGTGGCCGACCCGCTGCGCGTCGCTGGTGGCGATGGTGACCAGCCCGCCGGCGAGCCTGCCGGTCTCGGCTCCGCCGCGGTGGTCGAGCACGCGGGAGGTCAGCCGGACGCGCAGCGCGTGAGCGGCCCGCTCGGAGGCCAGTTCCCCGGCCTGGAGGCTGATCCGGAAGCTGACCGACAGCACGGCGAACACCACGCCGAGCGCCACCAGCCACCACACGAGTTCGGCCGTCACGCCGGTCGCCACCGCGCGGTCGATCACCACGCCGATGATCACCGGCACCAGCGCCTCACCGGCCTGGTGGCCCGCTCCGGCGACGGACGCCGCGGCCACGTCGCGCCACTGGCCTTTGATCGCGGACTTGAGGACATCGCGACCCGTCGGGTCTCCGGCGCGCACCAACCCACCCCATGTATCTGGACAGCCGAACGGGACGGAAGGTAAGGCTACGCTAATCTGGCGGACGGCCAGGAGGTCGGCTTCGACACAGGGGGCGATGCGGTGGACACCGCGGTGCGAGCACGGCCACGGGGCGGCACCAGTCACGCGGTCCGCGCGATGGGGCTGCTCATCGCGGTCGGGGTGCTGGTGTTCGTGTTCGTGCTGAGCCTCTGGGTCGGCACGCGGAACATCCCGTTCGCCTCGACGTGGCAGGTCCTCCTGCACAACGACGGCTCCACGGAGGCCGTGATCATCCACGACCTGCGCGTCCCTCGCGGCCTGATGGGCGTGCTCGTCGGCGGGGCGCTCGGCCTGGCGGGGGCGTTGATGCAGGCGCTGACCCGCAACCCGCTCGCCGACCCCGGCCTGCTGGGCGTCGAGATGGGCGCGTCGACCGCCGTGGTGATCGCCATCGCCTTCACCGGCGTCTCGACGGTCACCGGCTACATCTGGTTCGCCTTCGCGGGCGCCGCCGCCGCGTCGGTCGTCGTCTACGTCCTCGGCTCGTCCGGCCGCTCCGCCGCCACGCCGGAACGGCTGGTGCTCGCCGGGGCCGCGATCACGGCCGTGCTGGTGGCGTTCGTCTCCGCCGTGCTGGTGCTGGACACGCAGGCGTTCAACGCCTTCCGCTTCTGGGACGTGGGCGCGCTGGCGGGCCGCAAGATGGACGCCGTGGCGCAGGTCGCGCCGTTCATCCTGGCCGGTGTCGTGATCGCGCTGGGCCTGGCCCGCTCGCTCAACGTGCTGGCGCTCGGCGACCAGACCGGCAAGGCGCTCGGCGCGAACCTCGGCCGCACCCGTGCCATCGGCGCGCTCGCGGTCACGCTGCTCTGCGGCGCGGCCACGGCCGCCGCGGGCCCCATCGCGTTCATCGGCCTGACGATCCCGCACGTGGCCAGGATGATCGCCGGGTCGGACCAGCGGTGGGTGCTGCCGTACTCGCTGGTGCTGGCCCCGATCCTGCTGCTCGGCGCGGACGTCGTCGGCCGCGTGGTCATCGCGCCCCAGGAGTTGCAGGTCGGCATCGTGACCGCGTTCCTCGGCGCCCCGGTGTTCATCGCCCTGTGCCGCCGCCGGAAGCTGGCCGAGCTGTGAGCGCCCCGGTGAAGATCCGCGGCCGGGTCGTCCGCACCGGCGGCGTCTCGTTCCGCGTCCACGACCGCGCGGTCGTCGTCTGCCTCGCGCTGCTCGCTGCCGTCGTGGGGATCGGGCTGGTCACCATGACCACCGGCGACTTCGAGCTGACCGTCTCCGACGTCGTGAAGTCGCTGGTCGGGCAGGGCGACGGCGCGTCCGACTTCATCGTGCTCACCCTGCGGCTGCCCCGGCTGCTGACCGGGATCCTGGTCGGCGCGGCGCTCGCCGTCAGCGGCGGCATCCTCCAGAGCCTGTCCGGGAACCCGCTCGCCAGCCCGGACATCATCGGCTTCACCCAGGGCGCGGCGACCGGCGCGATCCTGGTCATCGTCCTGGTCGACGGGTCGATGGTCCAGATCGGCGCGGGGGCGCTGGTCGGCGGGGTGGCGACGGCGGTCGTCGTCTACCTGCTGGCGTTCAAGCAGGGCGTGCAGGGCTTCCGGCTGATCCTGATCGGCATCGGGATCAGCTTCATCATGCTGTCGCTCAACAAGTACCTGGTCACCCGCGCGTCGCTGACCGACGCGATCGCCGTGCAGGCGTGGCAGGTCGGCGGGCTCAACGGCCGCGGCTGGGAGCACGTGCAGGTCGTCGGCGCCGCGGTCGCGGTGCTGCTGCCGCTGGCCCTGCACTTCGGCAGGCGGCTGGCGTTGATGGAGATGGGCGACGCCACCGCCAAGGGCCTCGGCGTGAACGCCGAGCGCACCCGGCTCGCGCTGATCGCGATCAGCGTCGGACTGGCCGCCGTGGCCACCGCCGCGGCGGGCCCGGTGTCGTTCCTCGCGCTCGCCGCGCCGCAACTGTCCCGCAGGCTCACCGGGTCCGCGGGCGCGGGCCTGTTCGCGGCGGCCCTCATGGGCGCGCTGCTGCTCACCGCGGGCGACCTCGCGGTGCAACGGCTGTTCTCGCCCGCCCAGCTGCCGGTCGGCATCGCGACCGGCGCGCTCGGCGGGCTCTACCTGATCTGGCTGCTGGCCCACGAATGGCGAAGGGGGATCGCACGATGACGCGACTGCGTGCGGAGGACCTCACGCTGGCCTACGACCAGCGCACGGTCGTCGAAGGGCTCGGCGTCACCATCCCCGACGGCTCGTTCACGGTCATCGTCGGCCCGAACGCCTGCGGCAAGTCCACGCTGCTCAAGGCGTTGGCACGGATGCTGAAACCGACGACCGGCGCGGTGTACCTGGACAGCGAGGTCATCACGACCTACAGGTCCAAGGAGGTCGCGCGCAGGTTGGGGCTGCTCCCGCAGACGTCCATCGCGCCCGGCGGCATCACCGTCGGCGAACTGGTGGCGCGCGGCCGGTACCCGCACCAGCGGCTGCTCAAGCAGTGGTCCGAGCAGGACGAGCTGGTGGTCACCGAGGCGATGCGGCTGACGAACGTGCTGGACCTGGCCGACCGGATGCTCGACGAGCTGTCGGGCGGACAGCGGCAGAGGGTGTGGCTCGCGATGGTGCTGGCGCAGGAGACGGCGATCCTGCTGCTCGACGAGCCGACGACGTTCCTGGACATCGCGCACCAGATCGAGGTGCTGGACCTGTGCGCGGACCTGCACGAGGAACGCGGGCACACGTTGGTGGCGGTGCTGCACGACCTGAACCAAGCCTGCCGGTACGCGACGCATTTGATCGCGATGAAACCGGGTGAAGGGATTGTGGCGCAAGGGGATCCGTCGGAGATCGTGACGGCGGAGTTGGTGGAGGAGGTGTTCGGGTTGCCGTGTCGAGTGGTGCCGGATCCGGAGACCGGGACGCCGTTGATCGTGCCGTTGAAGAGGCAGAGGGTTTCGGTGGGTGTGGCGGCGGGGTGACGTCGGGCTTCCGCTGGTGCGGTGAGTCGGTGTGGTTTGGGGGAGTCCGTGGGGTGACTTGTGGGCGAGGGTGTCGCCCCACCCCGCTCGCGCAATTATTTCAACACCCGTTTCGTCTTGTCAAGGCGGGAAAGATGCCTTGACAAGACGAAACGGGTGCGAAGGCGCTTCGGATCGGGGTGGGGCGGGGGGTCTGGGCGACGCCTGGGTTGGGTGCGCCTGCTTTGTCTGCTGCCAGGTTGCGGGCTTGCTTGGAAGGCTCGCTTGACAAAGGGGAGAGAATGAAAAGTCGGCCAAGTTTTTATTGGTGGCCGACGTCTACTCAATTATAGCACGGAAGGATTGGGCGGCACATGGAGGAATTGCTCGCGGAGCGTGAGCGCGTCGCATTCCTGTACGAGAAGCTCGACGGGCAGCGGGCTGTGGCGTTGCGTGCGTTGGAGCGGGCTCTGGGGGATGTGTCCGCGCAGCGGTGGCAGCGGGAGGTTGACGTGCGGGCCCTGTCCGATGAGCTCAGCCGGTTGCGGATCGCTGATGACGGGTTGTGCTTCGGGCGGACCGATCACGTCGACGGGAGTCGGACGTACATCGGGCGGGTCGGGTTGTTCGACGAAGCCGATGGGTATGAGCCGTTGTTGACCGATTGGCGGGCGCCTACCGCTCGGCCGTTCTACGTGGCCACGGCGGCGTCGCCGGAGGGATTGGTGAAGCGGCGGCACTTCCGCACGCGGGGGCGGTGGTTGCACGATTTTCACGACGACGAGTTGAAGCTGGACGGGGTCGCGTTGACCGCGGCGTTGGACGCGCCTCGTGAAGAGGTCATGCGGGACATCGTCGCGACGATCCAGGTCGAGCAGGACGAGATCATTCGGCTCGACCATCCCGGCGTGCTCGTTGTGGAAGGGGGGCCGGGGACTGGGAAGACGGCTGTTGCGCTGCACCGCGTGGCCTACCTGCTGTACACGCAGCGGGAGCGGTTCGCCAAGCGCGGGGTGCTGATCGTGGGGCCGAACTCCGGGTTCCTGAGTTACATCGGCAACGTGTTGCCGTCGCTCGGTGAGACCGATGTGGTGTTCGCGTCGCCCGGTGATCTCATGCCGCGGTTGCGGACCGTGCGCGAGGACGTGCCGGAGGTGCAGCGGGTCAAGGGGAGCCTGGCGATCCTGGACGTGCTGGTCGCCGCTGTGGCGCAGCGGCAGGAGTTGCCGGTCGAGCCGATTCCGATCGAGTTGGAGCACGCCGTGATCGACCTGGACGCGGAGGTGGCGGCCAAGGCGCGCACCGTCGCGCGGGCGGCCGGGCTGCTGCACAACCACACGCGGGCGGTGTTCCACGAGGCGCTGATCGACGTGCTGCTGGACGTGGCGCTAGCCGAGATCGACGAGCCGTGGGACGGTGTCGCGAAGGACGTGCGGCGGGAGTTGTTCGCCAGCAAGGAGTTGCGGGCCGCGGTCGACGTGCTGTGGCCCGCGTTGACGCCGCGGCGGTTCCTGGCCGAGTTCTACGAGTCGGCCGAGCGGTGCGCGGAGCTGGGCGTGCCGGAGCTGCACCGCGAGATCGGCCGGGCGTGGACCGTGTCGGACGTGCCGCTGCTGGACGAGGCCGCCGAACTGCTGGGCGAGAAGCCGTTGACGCCCAAGGAGGAGAAGGCCGAGGAGGAGTACGCGCAGGGCGTGCTGGAGATCCTCGACACCGACCCGACGATGGACCCGGACCTGCTGCGCGCGGTGGACCTCATCGACGCCGAGCACCTGGCCCAGCGGCACACCGAGCGCGACCACCGGTACCTCGCCGAGCGCGCGGCGGCCGACCGCGAGTGGACGTACGGCCACGTCGTCGTGGACGAGGCGCAGGAACTGTCCGAAATGGACTGGCGGGTGCTGTTCCGCCGCTGCCCCAGCAAGTCCTTCACGATCGTCGGCGACCTGTCGCAGCGGCAGTCCGCCGCGGGCGCGCGGAACTGGGCCGACGTGCTGACCCGCTACGCGGCCGACCGGTGGGTGTACCGGGAGCTGGCCGTCAACTACCGCACGCCCGCCGAGATCATGGACGTCGCCGCCGCCGCGCTGGCCGAGGTCGACCCCACCGCGACCCCGCCGAGGTCCGTGCGGCACAACGGCATCCAGCCGTGGGCCGACCTGGTCGACGACCTGCCCGCCGCACTCGCCCGACGGCTGGCCGAGCAGCACGAGGGCACGGTCGCCGTCATCGCCCCCGAGGGCGTGGAGCTGGACGGCCCGGTGATCACGCCGCGGGAGGCGAAGGGCCTGGAGTTCGACACCGTCCTCGTGGTCGAACCGCACCTGATGACACCGGGGGAGCGGTACGTGGCCCTCACCCGCTCCACGCAACGGCTCGGCGTGCTGCACACCGCGCCGCTGCCGGAGTCGTTGCGCGTGCTGGGGTGACGCGCGGGGTCCCACGGGCGCGGTGACCCGTGGGACCCGTCGTGTCCTGGTGGCGTCGACGGGCCGCTCTAGTCCACTCCGGGAAACCCTTGCGCCACAGAGTCCTTGGTCCTTCCCGCCGGTCCAGGGGAGTGGTGCAGACGGGGGATGACCTCGGCGCCGAAGAGGCGGATGGCGTCGAGCACGTCGGGTTGCGGCAGACCGCCCACATCGACCATCACGAGGTGCGCGTCGAGGTCCAGCAGCGTTCCCAGTTGGTTGAGCCGGTCGGTGACCTCGCCGGGGTCGCCGCACACGGCCGCGCCCTCCATCAGCAGGTCGACGTCCACGTCGCCGTCGCCGCGCCACGGGTCGGCGAACGTCGCGTACGCGCCGAGGTGGGGTCGCCACTTCCGCCGAGCCTCGGCGGAGGACGGGGCGACGAACACGTGGCTCGGCAGCGCGACCCGGCCCTTCGCGCCCATCGCCGACCGGTACCGCTCGACCACCGGGCGGTGGGTTCCGGGGTCGCGCAGGGTGCTGGGCAGCATCAGCGGCATCCCCAGCTCGACGCCGAGGTCCGCCGACACCGCCGAGCCGCTGCCGATCCACACGGGAGGGTGCGGGCGCTGCAACGGCCGGGGCGTGGTCGTCACGCCCTGCAACGGCGGTCGGAACCGGCCCTGCCACGTGACGTCGGGCTCCTCCAGCAAGCGCAGCAGCAGCCGCAGGTTCTCGTCGAACCGGGCCCGCAGCTCGTCGGAGTGGATGCCGAACACCGCGTCCGTGCGCGGCGACACGCCCCGCGCCACGACGAGTTCCGCCCGGCCCAGCGACAGCACGTCCAGCGTCGCCAGCTCCTCGGCGACGAGCACGGGGTCGCGGTGGGCGAGCAGTGTCACGCCAGTGGACAGCCGCAGGGTCGACGTGCGGGCGGCGATGGTCGCGAGCAGCAGTTCCGGCGCGGACACGATGTAGCGGGTGAAGTGGTGCTCGCCGATGGCGACCCCGGTGAAGCCCGCCTCCTCCGCCACGACCGCCTGCTCCACCACGGCCCGCAGCCGCGCGGCCTCGCTGACGACCGCGCCGGTGCACGGGTCGGGCAGGTGGTCGCCGAGGATCAGCAGGTAGACGTCCATCGTGCCATCCTGCCCCGTCGGACTACCGTGGGCGGACGGGCCACCGGCCCGCGAGTCCCGTGACGAGGGTGGAGGCCGACCGATGGCGACCGTGGTGGACAACGTGCAGTTGCACCGGTATGAGGTCGTGCACGACGGGGCGCTCGCCGGTTACGCGGAGTACACGCGCTCGGCGGGCAAGATCATGTTCACGCACACCGTGATCGACGACGCGTTCGCGGGCAAGGGCCTGGCGTCGACGTTGATCAAGCACGCCCTCAACGACGCGCGTGGCGCCGGGGTCGCCGTGCTCCCGCAGTGCCCGTTCGTCAAGGGCTACATCGCCAAGCACCCCGAGTACCTGGACCTCGTGCCCGAGGATCGGCGCGCCCACTTCGGCCTGTGACCCATGCTACCGTCCGGTAACCATGACGGACTGGACGGAGCCAGGTGTCTTCGAGGTAGCGCCGGGCGTGCACCGGATCCCGCTGCCGCTGCCGAACGACGGCCTGCACACGGTGAACGTGTACGCGATCGACGACGGCGACGGCGTCGTGATGATCGACGCGGGGTGGGCGCTCGACGAGGCGACCGACCAGCTGGAGGCGTCCCTCGACGCGCTCGGCCACGGCTTCGGCGACATCCGCCGGTTTCTCGTCACGCACATGCACCGCGACCACTACACGCTGGCCGTGGCGCTGCGGAAGCGGTTCGGCACGCGCATCGGCCTCGGTCTCGGCGAGCAGCCGTCCATGGAGCGCGTGCTCGGCCGCCGGGCCGACGGGCAGCTCGCCAACCTGGTCGTCTGGGGCGCGCAGGACCTCGCCGAGCGCTGGCGGGCGCTGATCCTGCCGCTGGACGCCAAGGCGTCCGCCGCCTACGAGGCCCCGGACGAGTGGCTCACCGCCGACACCGTGGTCGACCTGGACACGCGCGTGCTCCGCACCGTGCCGACGCCGGGCCACACCGCCGGGCATGTGGTGTTCGTGGACGCCGCCTCGTCGCTGCTGTTCGCGGGCGACCACGTGCTGCCGCACATCACCCCGTCGATCGGCTTCGAGCCCGCCCGCGCCGACCTGCCTCTTGGCGACTACCTGGACTCGCTGCGGCTCATGCGCGAGTTCCCGGACATGCGGCTGCTGCCCGCGCACGGCCCCGTGGCCGACAGCGTCCACGGCCGCGTCGACGAGCTGCTCAAGCACCACGAGGACCGGCTGGAGGCCACGATCGACTCGGTCGCGGGCGGCACGGCCACCGCGTACGAGACCGCGCGCAGGCTCGGTTGGACCCGCCGTGAGCGGAAGTTCGACGAGCTGAACCTGTTCAACCAGGTGCTGGCGGCGGGGGAGACGGCGGCGCACCTGGACGTGCTCGTGCGCGACGGACGACTCGCCGCGTCCACTGTGGACGGAGTCGTCCACTACAGCGCTACCCTCGTCTGATGGCGAACCGGGGCGTGGCCCGCCGCGAGCAGATCCTGTACGCGGCGATGATGGTGTTCGCCGACCACGGCTACCACCGGGCGTCGCTCGCGGGCATCGCCGAGCAGGCGGGCATCAGCCAGGCCGGTCTGCTGCACCACTTCCCGACCAAGCAGCACCTGCTGATCGCCGTGCTGGAGGTGCGCGACCGGCTGGACGTCGAGTGGATGGCGGACCTCGACGGCGGCACCGGGCCCCGCCTGCTGGTGACCCTGCTCCGGCTGGTCGACCGCAACCGCAGGCTCGGCGGACTGGTGCAGATCTACACCGCGCTGTCCGGCGAGAGCGTCACGGACGACCACCCGGCACGCGCCTGGTTCACCGGCCGGTACGAGCGCGTGACGGCGTCGATCGAGGTCGGCCTGCGCGCAGGGGCGGACGGTCTGCGCCCGGAGGTCGACTGCGGCCAGCTCGCCCGCGAGGTCGTCGCCGTGATGGACGGGCTGCAACTCCAGTGGCTGCTGAACCCGGAGGTGGTCGACATGGTGGCCGCGTTCCGGGCCTACGCCACCCGGTTGATCAGGTCGTCGGCGCTCGACCCGGAGCCCGTCGTGGCCCTGCTGGCGACCGCGGTACCGGTTCCGCTGGCCACCCACGCCGGGTAACGTGCTGGTCGCGAACCGACCGACCGATCGGTAGGAGAACCGTGGACCCGATCGAGACCGCACTGGCCGCGCTGGACCTGGAGACCAAGGTCGGTCTGCTGGCCGGGCAGGACGTCTGGTCGTTGCCCGCCGTGCCGCACATCGGCCTCGGCTCGCTGGTCATGTCCGACGGCCCGATCGGCGTCCGGGGCACGAGCTGGGGCCCGGACGACCCCGCCGTGGTCCTCCCCAGCCCCACCGCGCTCGCCGCCACCTGGGACCCCGCGCTGGCCCGCCGCGTCGGCAGGCTGCTCGCCCAGGAGGCCCGCCGCAAGGGCGCGCACCTGCTGCTGGCCCCGACGGTCAACCTGCACCGCACGCCGGTGGGCGGCAGGCACTTCGAGTGCTACTCCGAGGACCCGCTGCTGACCGCCGAGATCGGCGTCGGGTACGTCCTGGGCGTGCAGGACGGCGGTGTCGGCGCGACCGTGAAGCACTTCGTCGCCAACGACTCCGAGACCGCCAGGTTCGTCCTCGACGCCGCAGTCGACGAGCGCACGCTCCGCGAGGTGTACCTGGCCCCGTTCGAGGCGATCGTGGAGGCCGGGGTGTGGGCCGTCATGAGCGCGTACAACGGCGTCAACGGCCACACGATGTCCGAGCACGACGCTCTGGTGAACGGGCTGCTCAAGGGCGAGTGGGGGTTCGACGGCGTCGTCGTGTCGGACTGGACGGCCGCGAAGACCACCGTCGCCACGGCGCTGGGCGGCCTCGACGTCGCCATGCCGGGTCCGGGCAACCCGTGGGGCGCCAAGCTGGTCGACGCCGTGCGCGCGGGCGAGATCCCGGAGTCGGTGGTCGACGGGATGGTCCGCCGCGTGCTGCGGCTCGCGGGCCGCGTCGGGCTGCTGGAGGGCGTCGAGCCCGCGGTGCCGGTCCGGCCGGAGGCCGCGATCGACGGCGACGCGCTGGCCAGGGAGGTCGCCGCGCGCTCGTTCGTGCTGCTGCGCAACGACGGCGTCCTGCCGCTGGCCGCGCCCACGATCGCGCTGATCGGCGTGGCCGCCGAGGAGGCCCGGATCCTCGGCGGCGGCAGCGTCACGGTGTTCCCGCCGCACGTCGTGTCCCCGTTGGACGGTCTGCGCGCGCAGGGCGTGGAGCTGGCCTACGAGCCCGGTGTCGACCCGCGCACGAAGCTGCCGCCCGCGTGCGGTCCGGAGTGGACGGACCCGGAGACCGGCGAGTCGGGGTTCCGCCTGGTGTTCCGCGACGCCGAGGGGGTCGAGCTGGGACGGCTGCTGCTGGAGGCGGCGGTCACCGGCTGGACCGGCAAGCTGCCCGACGGCGTCGACCCGGCGCGGTTGCACGCCGTCGAGCTGAGCGCGTGGTTCCGCCCGCTGGTGTTCGGCGAGCACCGGTTCGGCGTCGGCGGCATCGGCGACTTCGTCCTCACCGTCGACGGCGAGGTGCTCTACACCGGCACGCAGGTCGGCTACGACGACGACCCGGCGGCGGGCATCCTGCTGCACCCGGAGCACCGCGTGGAGACGGTCGTGGAGGGCCCGGTCCTGGTCACGCTCGAGCACAAGACGTGGGTCCGGAAGGGGATCGGCCCGATCGTCGGCATCACCCTCGGCCACGCCGAACCCGGCCCGACCGACGACGAGCTGATCCACCGGGCCGTCGTGGCGGCCTCGGCGGCGCAGGTCGCGGTCGTGGTCGTCGCCACCACGGAGGAGGTCGAGTCCGAGGGCTTCGACCGCCGTTCCCTCGCGCTGCCCGGCCGCCAGGACGACATGGTGGCCGCCGTCGCCGCGGTGAACCCGCGCACGGTCGTGGTCGTCAACGCGGGGTCCCCGGTGGAGATGCCGTGGCTGGACGACGTGGCCGCCGTCCTGCTCACGTGGTTCCCCGGCCAGGAGTGCGGCGACGCGCTGGCCGACGTCCTGTTCGGCCGCGCCGAACCCACCGGCCGCCTCCCCACGACGTGGCCGGTCCACAAGGACGACAGCCCGGTCCTCGACGTCGACCCGGTGGACGGCGTGCTGACCTACCGGGAGGGCCTGTTCATCGGCTACCGGGGCTGGGAGGGCCGCCCGGTCGCGCCCGCGTTCTGGTTCGGCGCGGGCCTCGGCTACACGACGTGGGAGTACGAGTCGATGCGCGTCGACCCGACGGGCTCTCTCGCCACCGTGACCGTCCGCCTGCGCAACACCGGCACCCGACCGGGCCGCGAGGTCGTGCAGGTGTACCTCACGCCGGACGTTCCCGCGGCGGACCGCCCGTCCCGCTGGCTGGCGGGCTTCACGTCCGTGGAGGCCGGGCCGGGGCAGGCGGTGGAGGCCGTGGTCGAGCTGCCGCGCCGGGCCGTGCGGGCGTGGGAGGCGGGGGCTTGGACGACCTTGTCCGGCGGGTACGCGGTCGAGGTCGGCCACGACTACGGCGACACCCGGCTCACCGGCGCGCTGGAGGTCTGACACAGTTCGGCGGGTGGCCACCGAACTGCCCTCCGACTGGACCCGTTGGCGTGAACGGGTCGACTTCGACACCTACGACGACCGCTGGAAGCGCATGGCCGCGGAGGGCAAGGACCCGCACGGCGAGGTCGCCCTGGTCATGACCTACGCCCCGCGCTCGGTGCTCGACGGCGGCTGCGGCACCGGCCGCGTCGGCGTCGAACTGCACCGCCGCGGCGTCCACGTGGTCGGCGCGGACCTCGACGAGGACATGATCGCCGCGGCCCGTGCGAAGGCCCCTGACCTGCGCTGGGACCATGTGGGCCTGGCCGCGATGGGCCTCGGCGAGCGGTTCGACGTGGTCGTCCTCGCGGGCAACGTCGTCCCGTACGTGGCGGCTGACGCACGCTCTGCCGCGATCACCACGTGCGCCACCCACCTGAACCCCGGCGGCAGGCTGATCGCCGGTTTCGCCCTCCGCGACGGCTGGCCGACGCTCACCGACTACGACACCTGGTGCGCCACCGCGGGCCTCACCCTGGAAGACCGCTGGTCCACGTGGGACCGCGAGCCGTACACGGACGGCGACTACGCGGTCAGCGTGCACCGGGCGAGGTAGCCGCCGGGCCTAGCGCCGCGGCGCCGGTTGCGACGGCCTGCCCCGCCGCGACCGGCCCGGCGGGCGGAGCGTGTCGAACTTGCCGCGTGCGCTTGACCCCTTGTTCATGAAGGTCAACTACCCGACCCGGCAGCGGGTCAAACCAAGGTCATCGGGGCAGCTTCACCACGGTGACGAAGAAGTCGTCGATCTGCCGCACGACCTCGATGAACCGGTCGAAGTCCACCGGTTTGGTGACATACGCGTTGGCGTGCAGGTTGTAGCTGCGCAGGATGTCCTCCTCCGCCTCCGACGTCGTCAGCACGACCACCGGGATCGACCGGAAGCGCTCGTCGGCCTTCACCTCGGCCAGCACCTCCCGGCCGTCCATCCGCGGCAGGTTCAGGTCCAGCAGGATCAGGCCCGGACGGGGGGCGTTCGCGTGCTCGCCCTCGCGGCGCAGGAACTGGAGCGCCTCGACGCCGTCGCGGACGATGTGCAGCGAGTTGCGGATCTTGTGGTGCTCGAAGGCTTCCTGCGTCATCAACGCGTCGCCGGGATCGTCCTCGACCAGCAGGACGTCGATCACGCTCAGTGAGTCACTCATGGGGGGTCTCGGATTCCTCGACGACGGGCAGTGTGAATCGGAAGGTGGTGCCGGTGTCCTGGCTGGTGTCCAGCCAGATGGTGCCACCGTGGTACTCGATGATCTTGCGACACATCGCGAGGCCGATACCCGTACCGGGATATGCGTCCTTGTGGTGGAGCCTCTGGAAGATCACGAAGATCCGTTCGGCGTACTCGGAGTCGATCCCGATGCCGTTGTCGTGCAGCGTGAACGTCCAGAACTCGTCGACGCGCTCGACGGCGAGGGTCGCGACGGGCGGCTCGTCGCCGTGGAACTTGAGCGCGTTGCCGATGAGGTTCTGGAACACCCCGCCCAGCAGGGACGCCTCGCCGCGCACCGTGGGCAGGCCGTCCGGGATCTCGACGACCGCGTTCTGCTCCTGGATCGCGGGGGAGAGCGTGCCGACGACCTGTTTCACCAGGTCGTCCAGGTCGACGAGGGTGTGCTCGCGGGCCATCCTGCCGACCCGCGAGAACGCCAGCAGGTCGTTGATCAGCACCTGCATCCGCTTGGCGCCGTCCACGGCGAAGCCGATGTACTGGTCGGCCCGCTCGTCGAGCTGGCCGCCGTAGCGGCGTTCCAGCAGCTGGCAGAAGCTCGCGACCTTGCGCAGCGGCTCCTGGAGGTCGTGCGAGGCCACGTAGGCGAACTGCTCCAGCTCCGCGTTGGACCGCTGGAGCTCGCTGGACTGGGCGTCCAGGCGCTCGTGCGCCTCCCGGACCGAGTCGAGGTCCTGCACGATCCGCGTGCGCATGCCGTCGATGTCGTGGCCGAGCATCACGATCTCGCGCGGCCCCGTCACGTCGACCTCGCGCTGGAACTCGCCCGACGCCACCGTCCGCACCTGCTGGGCCAGCCCGGCCAGCGGCAGGATCAGGATCCGGTACAGCACGACGGCCACGACGGTGATGATCACGACCATCAGCACGCCCGCGCCGATGGACAGCCACAACACCACGTTGGCGGCGTCGTCCAACCGCACCCGCGCGGCGTCGACGTCCACGGCCAGCTTGGCCTCCAGGTCGTCCGTGGCGGTGCGCAACGCGTCGAACAGGGTCTTGCCCTGCTCCGCGGACGCCGCCTCGATGCTGGGGCCCTTCGAGCGGACCTGGGTGATCACCGGCTCGGCGTAGCCCGCGCGCCACGCGGCCGCGAGCCCCTGGATCCGGTCCAGCTCGCCGGTGAACTGCGGCAGGTCCGGGCCGAGTCGGGTGCGGGCGTTGGCGAGCGCCGTGCGCTCGTCGTCCTGCCCCGTCACGTACGGCTGGAGGAACTCGTCGCGGCCGCTGATCGCGAAGCCGCGCACGCCCGTCTCCTGGTTCACGAACGCGTTCGACAGCTCCTGCACGTGCCGCCGCGCCGGTCCGACCTGCTCCAGCACGAGCAGCCGGGCGTCGGTCAGCCGGGACAGCGACACCGCGACGGCGCCCACCGCCCCGCCGGACACGAGGATGAGGATCGCGACGGCCGCGAACAGCAGCCGCTTCGCGGGCCACCGGGTGGTGTAGTCCGGTGAGGAGGTCATCGGGTCCTTTCCGAGAGGAGCAGGACGGCCATGTCGTCGTCCAGCTCGCCTCCGTTGAGGTCCTCGACCCGCGAGATCAGCGTGTCGAGCAGCCAGGACTGCCTGCGGGGCCAGTCGGGCTCGTTGCCCGCCATGCCCTGGATCAGGCCGATCAGCCGGTCGGAGCCGAGGCGTTCGGTGTCGCCGACGACCCGGCCCTCGACCAGGCCGTCGGTGTAGAGCATCAGCGTCCAGCCGGGCGGCAGCGGCACGTCCAGGCCGCTCCACGTGCTGTCGGCCAGCACGCCCAGCGGCAGGCCCGCGCGGTCGCGCGGCAGCTCCACGACCTGGTCGCCGACCAGCAGCATCGGTTCGGGGTGGCCCGCGAGGTAGATCCGGGCCCACCGGCGGTCAGGCGAGATGGTGACCATGCACGCGGTGGTGAACAGGCCGGGCTGGTGGCGTTCGTGCACCAGGATCTGGTGCAGCGTGCGCAGCACCTTCCACGGCTCCTGCTCGGCCAGCACCAGCGCGCGCCACGCGATGCGCAGGCACACGCCCAGCGCGGCCTCGTCCGGCCCGTGGCCGCAGACGTCGCCGATGATGAGCTGGAGGGTGCCGTCGGCGAGCCGCACGGCGTCGAAGAAGTCGCCGCCCAGCAGCATCCGGCTGCCGCCCGGCCGGTAGCGCGACTCCAGGCCCAGGTCGTCGCCGTGCATGATCGGCGACGGCAGCAGGCCGCGTTCCAGGCGGGTCTTCTCCGCCGCGTGCAGCTGCTCGTCGCGCAGCTGGCGGGTGATCTCCTCGGCGCGCTTGCGCTCGACGGCGTAGCGGATGCCCCTGATCAGCATCGCGCCGTTGACCTGGTCCTTGACCAGGTAGTCCTGCGCGCCCGCCGCGACGGCCCTGGTGCCCTGGCGCTCGTCGGTGAGGCCGGTGAGGACGATGATCGCGGCCGGTTCGGACTGGGCGAGCAGGCGGCGCAGGCCATCCAGCCCGGTGGTGTCCGGCAGGCCGAGGTCGAGCAGCACGCAGTCGGCCGTCGGCAGCAGCTTCTCGGCTTCCTGGAGGCTGCGCGCGCGGGTCATCTCGACCGGCGCGTCGACCTCCTCCAGGAGGGCTTCGACGAGGACGGCGTCCCCCTCGTCGTCCTCGACGAGCAGCACGCGCACCGGTCGCGCGGGGATCAGGACCTGATCCGCTTCGATGAGGCTGGGCACGAGCGGGGAGAGTAGTCGACCGAGATCAGCGGGGCCCCCACGGCGAGCGCTACGAGGCCTTTTGCCGCCCCCGGTCGGAACCGTTCCCAGGTCTCGACCGAAGATCCTGGTGTGAACGAGTCCTCGAAGGCGCTGACCGTGCGCCAGATGGCGGCGCTGACCAAGACGCTGCCCCGGCGGGAACGCGGGTTCTGGTTCGGGTTGGCCATCGACGTCCTGTGGCCGATCGTCGTGCTGTTCATCCCGATGCGGATCACCGGCCGGGAGCACGTGCCGAAGACCGGAGGGGTGCTGCTGGCGTTCAACCACATCTCCTTCGCCGACCCGGTCAGCTCGACGGTGTTCGCCCTGGTGTCCGGCCGCGTGCCCCGGTTCCTGGCGAAGGCGAGCCTGTGGAGGCTGCCGCTGGTCGGCTCCATCATGCGGTCCGGCAGGCACGTGCCCGTCGACCGCGGCACGCAGCGGGCGGGCCTGGCGCTCAGCGGCGCCCACGGCGCGGTCGAACGGGGCGAGTGCGTGGCCGTCTACCCCGAGGGCACGTTCACCAACGACCCGGACGGCTGGCCGATGGCGGGCAAGTCCGGCGTCGCGCGGGCCGCGCTGATGAGCCGCAAACCGGTCGTCCCGGTCGCCCAGTGGGGCACCCAACGGCTCCTGCCCAGGGGCTCGTTCCTGCCCCGTCCGCTGCCGCGCAAGCGGGTGGACGTGGCCGCGGGTCCCGCGGTCGACCTGTCCGACCTCTACGGGCTGGAGCTGTCGAAGGAGGTCCTCGACCAGGCGACCGCCCGCATCATGGCCGCCATCACCGACCTGCTGGCCACCCTCCGCTGATCCACCGCTCCGCCGCGTCGGGGAGGACCGGCCCCTGGCGCGGTGGCGTTCCATCCGACTGGGACACGTCCGCGGCGGCCTGCGAGGATACGGCCATGAGCAGGAGGAACGAGGCCGCGTCGCTCGACGACATCTCCAGACAGATCATCGAGCAGCTCCAGCAGGACGGCAGGCGCCCGTACTCGACGATCGCGAAGGCGGTCGGCCTGTCGGAGGCCGCCGTCCGGCAGCGCGTGCAGAAGCTGACCGACGCCGGGGTCATCCAGATCGTCGCCGTCACCGACCCCCTTCAGGTCGGCATGTTCCAGCAGGCCATGGTCGGCATCACGGTCGACGGCCCGGTCGACGAGGTGACGAAGGCCCTCGCCGACATCCCCGAGACGTCCTACGTCGTGGTGACCGCCGGGTCGTTCGACATCCTGTGCGAGATCGTCTGCGCGGACCACGAGCACCTCACGGACATGCTGTTCAACCGCATCCGCGCGATCCCCGGCGTGCGCGGCACCGAGGCGTTCGTCTACCTGGGCCTGCGCAAGCAGACCTACCAGTGGGGCGTCCGGTAGTCGTTCCTAGAGCCTGTCCCACGCCGTCGTCAGCGCCACCCGCAGGATCGCCTCCATCTCGTCGAAGTGCGCCTGGTCGCAGATCAGCGGCGGGGAGAGCTGCACCACGGGTTCGCCGCGGTCGTCGGCCCGGCAGTACAGGCCGTTCTCGAACAGCGCCGACGACAGGTAGCCGCGCAGCACCCGTTCGGACTCCTCCGGCGTGAACGTCTCCTTGGTGGCCTTGTCCTTCACCAGTTCGATGCCGTAGAAGAACCCGGCCCCGCGCACGTCGCCGACGATCGGCAGGTCCAGCAGTCGCTCCAAGGTGGCCCGGAACGGGTCTTCGTTGCGCAGCACGTGCCCGTAGACGTCCTCGCGCTCGAAGATGTCCAGGTTCGCCAGCGCCACCGCGCACGACACCGGGTGCCCGCCGTAGGTCGAGCCGTGCAGGAACGTCGTCGTCCCGTCGCGGAACGGCTCCATGATCCGGTCGCTGATCAGCACCGCGCCCAGCGGCGCGTACCCGGACGTCATCCCCTTCGCGGTGGTGATCATGTCCGGCCGGTACCCGTACCGGTTGGCTCCGTAGTCGAACCCGAGCCGCCCGAACGCGCAGATCACCTCGTCCGACACCAGCAACACGTCGTACCGGTCGCAGATCTCCCGCACCCGCTCGAAGTAGCCGGGCGGCGGCGGGAAGCAGCCGCCGGTGTTCTGCACCGGCTCCAGGAACACCGCGGCCACCGTGTCCGGTCCCTCGAACTCGATCGCCTGCGCGATCTGGTCCGCCGCCCACCGGCCGAACGCGGCGTGGTCGTCGCCGTGCTCCGGCGCGCGGTAGAAGTTCGTGTTGGGCACCTTCAGCGCGCTCGGCACCAGCGGCTCGAAGTCCTGCTTCGCGCCGGGCAGACCGGTGATGGACAGCGCGCCCGCCGATGTGCCGTGGTAGGCCAGCGACCGGCTGACCACCTTGTGCTTGGTGGGCTTGCCCCTCAGCTTGAAGTACTGCTTCGCGAGCTTCCACGCGGTCTCGACGGACTCGCCGCCGCTGACCGTGAAGAACACCCTGTTCAGGTCGCCGGGAGCGCCGACGACCATCCGCTCGGCCAGTTCGATCGCGGCCGGGTGCGCGGTGCCCCACAGCGGGAAGTACGCGAGTTCCCGGCTCTGCTTCGCGGCGGCCTCGGCCAGCTCCTGACGGCCGTGCCCGACCTGCACGGCGAACAGCCCCGCCAGCCCGTCGAGGTAGCGCTTGCCGTTCGCGTCCCACACGTGCGCGCCGTCGCCGCGCACGATCACCGGGGGAGCGGCCACCCCGTCGCCGTGCCGGGTGAAGTGCATCCAGAGGTGGTCCTCGGCCGACTTCGCGAGTGCGGCGGCATCGTTGCGGCTCATCGGTCCTCGAGGTCTCGAACCTGCGACTTCATGGTCAAAATACCTCATTCGCTACGGATATCGTCCTTCGGAGCCTGTCATGCGACGGAATCAATCGCAAGGAGGCGGGTCTCACGCTGGCCGCCGCGCGAGACGATCGGACATCTCGGCGAGACGAGAGGCTATTGTTCGTCTCGCACCCCCTCCCTAACGTCGGTGTCCTCATCCACTACGACGAAGGAGCACGACGTGCGCGCAGCGATCCAGACCGAGTTCGGTGGCCCCGAGGTCCTCCGGGTGGTCGACGTCGAGCGCCCGACCCCCGGTCCCGGCGAGGTGCTGGTCCGCGTGGTCGCCAGCGGCGTCAACCCCGCCGACGCCATCGTCCGCGCCGGCTACCCGATGCTCGGCGACCCGCCGCTCACCCTCGGCTGGGACGTCTCCGGTGTCGTCGAGGAGTCCCGCGCGGACTTCGAGGTCGGCGCGGAGGTCTACGGCATGCCCGCGTTCCCCAAGGCCGCGAACGCCTACGCCGAGTACGTCGTCGCCCGCGCCGACCACCTCGCCCCCAAGCCCCCGTCGCTGGACCACGTCCACGCGGCCGCCCTCCCGCTCGCCGCGCTCACCGCGTGGCAGGGCCTGGCGAAGGCGGGCATCAAGCCCGGCGACCGGGTGCTCGTGCACGGCGCGGCGGGCGGCGTCGGCCACCTCGCCGTCCAACTCGCGAAAGCGTCGGGAGCGCACGTGATCGCGCTCGCCGGAGCCTCCGGCCACGACTTCGTCCGGAGCCTCGGCGCGGACGAGGTGATCGACTACCGCGCCACCGACTTCACCACCGCGCTGAGCGACTTGGACGTCGTGCTCGACTCCGTGGAGCAGTCCGACCGCTCCCTGTCCGTGCTGCGCCCCGGCGGCACGCTGATCACCATCAAGGAGCAGCACGACCCGGAGCTGGAGGCCAGGGTCGCCGCGGCGGGCAAGCGGTTCGCGGGCACGACCGTCACCCCGTCCCGCCCGGACCTGGAGGCCGTCACCGACCTCGTGGAGCGCGGCCTGCTCCGCCCGCACGTCAGCGCGACCTTCGCGCTGGCCGACGTCGTGAAGGCGCACGAGGCCATCGACTCCGGCCACACCAGGGGCAAGATCGTGCTGGTGCCCTGACCGTGGACATCCTGACCGAGGTGGTCGACTCCGTGCGGACGGGACGCCCGGCGTCCGTCCGCACGGACGGCTACGCCCCCTGGGGCCTGCACATGACGGGCACCGGCTTCCACCTCGTGCTGCACGGCTCGTGCTGGCTGGTCGACCTCTCGGGGGACACCCCGCCCGTCCGGCTGAGCGAGGGCGACGTGGTGTTCCTGCCCGAGGCGGACGGCCACGCCCTCGCCGACGACCCGGCCACCCCGCCCCAGGACGTCTCCGCCGACCGGCGGGACACCCCGATCGGCGCGATCACCGTCGGCGCGGACGGCCCCCGCACCCGCCTGCTGTGCGGCAGCTACCACCTCGACCGGGCCCGCCCGCACCCGCTGCTCGGCCAGGTGCCGAGGGTGATCCACCTGCGGGCGGGCGAGCACCCCCAGCTCACCGCCGCCGTCGGCCTGCTCGGCCACGAACTCGACCAGCCGCGCGGCGGCACCGACGGCATCGTGGCGGCGCTCGTCGACTCGCTGCTGCTCTACGTCCTGCGCGCCTGGCTGGAGACGTGCCCGAACGGCTGGGCCGAGGCGATGAGCGACCCGGTGGTGGCCCGCGCGTTGACCGCCGTCCACGACGACCCCGCGGCGGCGTGGACCGTCGAGTCGCTGGCCCGCCACTCCGGCCTGTCGCGGGCCCCGTTCGCCCGGCGGTTCACCGCGCTCGTCGGCGAACCGCCGCTGACCTACCTGACCCGCTGGCGCATGACCCTGGCGGCCCGCCGCCTGCGCGACACCGACGACCCGCTCGGCGTCGTCGCGGCCCGCGCGGGCTACGGCTCGGAGTACGCGTTCGCCAAGGCGTTCAAGCGCGACTTCGGCATCGCGCCCGGCCGGTACCGCCGCCGCGTCAGCGGGTAGCCGCCTCGCAGAACGTCCACAGCGCTCGACGGTCCACTTCGGACTCCGAGGACCCCGGCAGGTAGTGCGTGGTCCTCGTTCGCCGGTCGTGCCAGAACTTCCCGTTCTCCCGACCGGCCTCGGCGGACGCGGTCAGCCACACGACCGTGTCCGCCCCCTGCTCCGCGGTGCGCAGCAAGGGTTTCATCAGCCGGTGGAACTTCGGCAGCGACGTCGTCACGCCCGGCGTGTCCGCCCAGCCGGGGTGCATGCTGTGCACGACGACGCCGTCGACCCCGAGCCTCTCCGCCCACAGCTCGGCCAGCACGACCTGCATCCGCTTCACCCTGGAGTACGCCTTGGCGCCGGAGAACTCGCCCTTGCGGTACTCCGGGTCGTCCATCCGCAACGGCTGGCTGTACATCCCACCGGACGACACGAAGACCACCCGCCCGTCCGCCGACTTCTTCAACGCGGGGGAGAGCAGTTCGGTCAGCAGGAACGGCCCCAGCACGCCGGTCGCGAACGCCACCTCGTGCCCCTGCGCGGTCTCGGTCCGCTTCGGCGGCAGCACGCCCGCGTTGTGCACCACCACGTCCACCGGCCCGGCGAAGCCCTCGCCGAACGCCCGCACGTCGTCCAGATCGCTGATGTCGCACCGGTCCACGACCAGGTCCGCGCCCGGCACGGCGGCCAGGATCTCGGCCTTCGCCTTCTCGCCCCTGGCGGTGTCGCGGACGACGAGGTGCACGGTCGCCCCCAGCTCCGCGAGCCCGCGGGCGGTCGCCTTGCCCAGCCCCGAGTTCGCCCCCGTCACCAGCGCCACGCGGCCCTCGAGCGCGTTCGCGGGCGGGTCGGCGGGCCAGAAGTGCCGTCGCGCCTCGAACCCCAGCCGGGAGTACCCCGGCCCGATCGTCCGGTCCATCAGCCAGTCCACCGCACCTGTCACAGTCACGGTCCGACGGTAGTGCGTGGTCACCGCGGTCGCTGAACGGGCGGTTTCCTCCGTCGATTCGGGGATCGTCGACTACCGCGTTCGGAGGAATTGCCGGACTGAAAGTTTTCACGTCGACGCCATGGCATTCGGCCGTGATTATCGCGAACGGTTCACGCCGCAATATAGGGGTCGCCGGGATTTGTCGCGCACAGCGTCCAGCCCGCGTCCGGAAACCGGGCGCGGGCTGGACTTCGGAGGATCAGGACGTGATCAGGACAGGATCAGCGTCAATCCGTAGGCGGCCAGGATGGGGTTGACCTCCTGGTAGTACGTCGTGCCGCCGACGGAGCAGTTGCCGGAACCGCCGGAGGTGACGCCCTGCGCCTGGTTGGCGCTGAGCCAGGAGCCGCCGGAGTCGCCGGGCTCGGCGCAGACGTTGGTGCGGGTCAGGTTGTACACCGTGCCCTGCGGGTAGTTCACGGTCCAGCCGCGGCTGTCCAGGGTGCCGCAGCGCAGGCCGGTGGTGGAGCCGGACCGGCAGATGCCGGAACCCGCCGGGACCTGGGCGGAGCCGCGGACGTAGTACCAGTAGCCGTTGTAGCCCTCGACGTAGCCCCAGAGGTTCACACCGCCGTAGGTGCTGACGTAGGAGTAGTCGTAGTACGGGAACGTGGACCCGGCGAAGCTGCCGATCACGGTGCTGTTGGCGTTGTCGGTGACGGTGGAGCCGGGCGTGCCGCAGTGGCCCGCGGAGACGAACCCGCCGTAGACGCTGAAGCCGACCGAGCAGCGCGCGGCGTAGTTGATGTAGTACGGCCACCCGCCCACGACGTCGGCGAACGTGCCGGGCGAGCCCACCTCGTCCACGACGCGGACGTGGTCGCGACCGGCGACGGCCTTGTCCAGGAACGCCTTCGCCGCGTCGTCGACCTTGGCCCGGTTGACGGCCACCACGACGCTGTTGGACTTCACGTCGACGTGCCAGCCGTTGATCGCGGCGGGCGCGTGCGTGCCCGCCAGCACGTCGATGCCGGACTTCACCACGTCCAGCTCGGCGGAGGAGCGGGCGACCCGCCGCACCTCGGAATCCGTGCCCTTCAGGGCGCTGACCTCGGTCGACCCGGTGGTCTGGACGATGAGCTTGCCGCTGTCGGCGTCGTACCAGCTGCCCGCGTAGGACGTGCCTAAGGCGTCCTTGGCGCGCTGCTCGACCCCTCTGGCGGTCTCCTCGCGCGCCAACCGGTCGGCCGCCTGCTCCGCGGTCAGGTGCAGGTCCCGCTGGAGCGCCTGCGACATCGCCGCGCTGACCTTCGGCGACGACGGCGACGACACGGTCGCCGCGTCACCCGCGGACGCGGGCTGGAGGGCCGCGCCGACCAGCACGAGAGCCAGGCCGAACGCGCCGACCGACTTCTGAGCAATTCGTTTCACTCGTGTTTCCTTTCCAGGTCCATCGGAATTGCCGAACCGGAAAACCCGCCGTCGTGAAGAGGGCGTGCGGATACGCGCGAAAAGCGAAGCGCGGTGCGGGCATTGCTGTCGACGTGCGGTGCCGACGGGTGTTGCGGAAGTGCGTTCTCGGCGAGTCCGGCCGTAATTCAGACATTACCGACGGTGCTTATCCGCGCCTATCCACCGCAGGTGTGAATCGTCGAGAACGCGAATGGTTCAACGGGAGAGGCCAACTCGCCAACGGCGGTGGCGATGTCGGGGCCCGGTGGGCGGTCGTCAGGCTCGGCGGTGGGACTCGTCGGACAGCTTGGCCGTCTGCTCCTTGAGCACGTGCACCGTGCGGTCGACGAAGTCCGCGATGACCTTCAGCTCGGCGGCGGAGTACCGGCTCATCATCGCCCCCATGGCCGTGCCGAGGTCGCCGAACAGCCCGTCGTGCCCGCCGTCGGTGCCGGTCGCGGTCACCAGCACCCGCCGCCGGTCGTCGGGGTCGACCTCCCGCCGCACCAGTCCGGCGGCCTCCAGCCGGTCGACCATCCCGGTCACCGCGCCGGGGGTGAGGCCGATCTCCCTCGCCAGCGCCCCGGCCGACATCGGCCCGCCGTGCAACAGGGTCAGGGCCCGCTGGTCCCCGGCGGTGACCCCGAGCCGTTGCCCGACGGCCTCGTGGAACATGACGACCGCCGTGCTCAGTTCCCGCCCGACCGCCGCGCCTCTGTCCATGACCCGCACTTTACCGCCGAGGATATTTTAGTATAGTGAACTAAAACATCTGCGAGAGGGGTTCAGGACGTGGGAAGCACCTGGGGGAGCGAGTTCCGGCGGTCGTGGGAGGTGCCCCGGTGGGCGCTGAGGTTCTACGGCCGTCACCTGGTGCCGGTGGTGGGCCTGTCACTGGTGGGCTCGGTGCAACGCCTGCTCGTCGTCAACCGCGACGTCCCCACGACGATCGCGGTGACCTCGGAGGCGGTGGTGGTGCTCGCCCGCGTGGTCTTGGTGGTCTTGGTGGTCCTCTGGGCTT
>Ga0247771_1000044_pt1 | contig 54995 bp, 55 predicted proteins | sample UWRJL197509C6_FD_179948 | JGI IMG/M metagenome (GOLD analysis project Ga0247771, IMG submission 179948) | Plant litter microbial communities from Arlington Agricultural Research Station in Wisconsin, United States - UWRJ-L197-509C-6 | ecosystem: Environmental > Terrestrial > Plant litter >... | reverse complement strand
CCGTGCTACAGGGCTCGACGCGAGCGCGACGACAGGAACGTTCTCGGAGGCGACCATGCTTCTAAGTCGTAGGCGGTCACGGTGGCGCTACACGTGAACCTGCGGAAGGAGTTGAAGCGGTTGCCCCGCTGCAACCCGCGGTCCACCGCAAGTCGCGGTCGGAGGTGTACGAAAACACCCCAGGGTGACCGCTCCTCGCCAGGCTTGTGACCGCAGGACCCGGCGTTTAACATTTGCAATCCCCGTGTGAACGGAGATGGTTTGATGCGTATTACCTGCAAGAACGGTGTGTGGGAGCTCGGTGACCGGATCGGCGGGGGCGGCTACGGCCAAGTGCTGGAGGCGCGTTCCGAGTCGGGGATCAACGGTGCGGCCAAGTTAGTGCCTAAGGAGCCCGGCGCGGAGCGCGAACTACTGTTCGCCGAACTGGACGGGGTCCGCAACGTCGTGCCGATCATCGACGACGGTGAGACCGACGACGCGTGGGTGTTGGTCATGCCACGCGCGGAACGCTCCTTGGAGGACCACCTCGAGCAGATCGGCGGCTCTCTTGACGTCGGTTCGGCGGTGGCGGTGCTGCGTGACATCGCGGTGACACTGGCCGATTTGGAAGGCCGCGTCGTACACCGTGACCTGAAACCGGGCAACGTGTTGCTACTCGACGGCCATTGGTGCTTGGCCGATTTTGGTATTGCCCGCTATGCGGACGCCACAACCGCTCCGGACACTCGCAAGGGTGCCTTTTCCGTGCTCTACGCGGCACCGGAACGGTGGATCAACGAGCGTGCCACCGCCGCCACCGATGTCTACTCCTTCGGGTGCATCGCCTACGAGTTGCTGTCGGGCGCTCTGCCATTCACCGGCCGGTATCCCCACGAACTGCGCGAAGCTCACCTGTACAGCGACGTGCCGCACTTGGTGTCCGCCCCGGCGGTGCTGGCCGCGTTGGTGGAGGAGTGCCTGTACAAGTCCTCACAGGCTCGCCCCAGTGCCGTGAACCTGGTCAAGCGCCTCGAGCGCGCGGCCGAGAAGGCTGCGCTACCCGGACTGGCCGCGTTGCAGGAAGCCAACCGCGCCCAAGTTGTCCATAAGGCCGCGTCGGTGCGAGCGGAGTCCGTGGCGCAGTCGGAGCAACAACGGCGCGCTGGGCTGTTCGAGGCGGCCGTACGCAGCTTCGCCAGAATCGCCGACACGTTCAAGGACGCGTTGACCAGCAACGCCCCAGGAGCCACCGTCCAGACGGTGCGTGGCGGCGGCTGGGAGATCCGCTTGGGGCAGGCCGTGCTCACCCTGCCCCGCCCCATGCCGACGGCGGAATCGGCTTGGGGCTCGTGGGACCGCCCCGGCTTCGACGTGATCGCGCACGCCGAGATCGATCTGCTCATCCCGGTCGACAGGTACGGCTACGAGGGGCGTGAGCACTCCTTGTGGTTCTGCGACGCCGCCCCCACCGGCCAGGGCAGTTACCAGTGGTTCGAGGCGGCGTTCATGGTTTCGCCTCTGCTCAATCGCCCAATGCGCCAGGATCCGTTCGCACTCAACCCTGGCACGGAAGCGGCCAAGGCACTGGGGACTGGCATGGCGGAGTGGCAACTCGCCTGGCCATTTACCCCACTGACTGTGGGCGACTTGGACGAGTTCATCGGCAGATGGGCGGGGTGGTTGGCCACAGCTTCGGACGGCAGGCTGAGTCACCCCAGTTCGATGCCCGAACGGCGTCCGGAGAATAGCTTCCGTCGCCGTCAATAACGGTGACGCTGCCACCGGAGCAGACGATGTCGGGGTCTCTCGGTGATCGAAGAGACCCCGGCAAGGCTGGACAAGTTCGCTCAATCACACTGCGAGGCCCTCGGCATACATCAGCAGGCCAGGGGGTGCGGACGCCGACTTCCCGCTGACCGGTCATGAAACTGGAAAGTGGTCGCGTCACTACTTGCGGTGTCGGCGGCTATCACTGGTATGTCGTAAAAGCGCGTCCAACAGTTGCTCGACGCGGCGTCCGCCCTGACCGTCGACGTGCCGCTGGTCGTCGTCGACGGCCAGCGCCTGGAGAACGCTGCACTGTTGGCCACACTCGGCGAGCGACCAGGCGCGGCGTGCGCGAGTTCAACATGGACTCGCCCGCCGTGTTCGCGGCGGCAGGCGGTCTGGTGGCGGCGGCGGTGGTCGACAGGATCGGCAACGACGGCGACGGAGCGTTCGTCATGCGCCTAGTCGTCGAGACCGCGGTCCGGGTCGGCGCGACCAAAGGCGCGCTGGCCGGGGTGCTCGCGGCCGCCACCCTCGTGGAGGACCCCGGCGTCGAGGACTTCTCCCCGGACGGCGTCGTGGTCCTGGCGCTGGCCGAACCGGGTCGGCCCACGTTGCTGGGCTGGACCGGGAGATTCCCACGCGTACGGCTGGGACAGCACGACCCTGCGCCGTCGCACCGACCCGCACACCATGGCCGCCTTCCTCGCGCAGAACGGCGACGTCGACCTGGCGCCGTAGCACGACAACTGGGCACGGGTCAGCCTGTCCAACGCCACCGTGACGACCGTGGCGCTGTCAGAGGTTCCGGTGGGGGAGTTGCTGCTGCTGGTCTCCGATGGCCTCGACGACAATCCCGCTCGCTGACTTGGAAGCCCTGGTCGTCTGCCACCAGCACGACCTGCAGGCTCTGGTCGATGCGCTCGTGGCCGCCGTCGTCGGACGAGCAGGGCTACCGCGACGATGCCACCGCGGTCGCGCTGCTCCCGGCATGGGAGAACGACAGCGTCGCCGACGGCGGCATCGCCCGAAGCTGAAATGGGCGGGGCCGGGACGAGTGCGGGGACCGCCCGTGGGTCGACGCGCTGCTCCGTCCGAGTGATCTCGGGTTGATCGTTTTCACGGTGGGGGTGCCGTCGTGCTCTTAGCTGGGACGCCGGCACGGTGCCGGTGACGGAGCAAAGCTCGGGACAGGACAGCTGGTCGTGGTGGACACGGTGGCGTGGGTGGTGGCACCTCAGGTGGTGGCAATGCTCGGAGTGGCGGCCCGGCTGTGGTGGCGGGCGGTACGGGAACGGCGGCATCAGCAGACCCTGCGGGAGTTCGCGGGAAGTCTGACCGGCGGCGCCGGTGGGGCTGTGGAGATCGACGACGTGCGCGGGGACGGCAGCCGGTTGCGGATGCGACTGGTCGTGACCGCGTCCCCGCCGTGGCGGGGACGCCGATGAGTGGATCGGAGCACGATGATCGCGGGCGGCCCGCCCGATCCGCCGCAACCGACGGGGATGCCGCACCGTAGGGGTCGGGAGCGGCCAGCGGGTGGGACGCGCAGTTCGCCGTGTTCTACCGGGAGCAGACGAGACCGCTGGTGGGGTTTCTGGTGATGCAGGGTGCGAACGTGGCGCTGGCGGTCGGCTTGGTCCAGGAGACACAGCTCCGCCTGCAGGGCGAGACCGTGCGGTCCAACCTATGCCAGGCCCGCAACACCCTCAAAGCACAGCTCGTGCGAGAGGAGGAAGATCAGTGAGCGAGCACATCGACGACCCGGAGTTGGACCGCTGCCTCGCCGAGGACTTGGCCGCCCTGCACACCGGCCTGGACCGGGTGCTGGACCTCGACGCAGGTCTGGCCGACGCCACCCTGCCCGGCCGCGCTCAGGCCTACACCGACGACTTGGACCAAGTACTGGATCTCGACGCAGGCCTGGCCGCCATCTTGCCCACCGGCCAGCCGCCGGACAGCACGTCCCGGCGCGATTCCCGCACCGCACGGCCTGGGGACCTCGGCACCGAACCTGCCACTGCGGATACGCGTGAGGTGGCCGAGTTGCTTCGCTTTGCCCGCACCCTGGCGTCCATGCCCGCCGCCGCCCGACTCCACGTCCGACTCTGGCTGCCACGGCAGGCTCTGTCCGAGATCCGACTGCTCGTCAGCGTGGACCGTTCGACACGAGAGGATCTGCGCACCCGCGCCGACGCACTTGCCGACGCCAGCGCCCGCGCCCTCGACCAAGCCAGCGCCCTCGACCACACCAGCGCCAGCGCCGTCGACTTTGCCAGCGCCAGCGCCAGCGCACTCGCCCGCGACCTCGCTTACGACCTCGATCTCGTTCGCGCCCTCAACCGCGCCCTTAACCGCGCCCGCATCAGCTTTCCCGGAGGTATGACATCGCAGAAGAAGTCTGAGTTCGTCCGTGCGGTGGCGGCGGATCAAGCAGCGGAAGATCTGCGCGAGAAGGATTTCCGGGAAGCGGTCGAGATCATGGATCGGGTTGTGTCGGACGTAGTGGGAGCCGACCTGGGGAATGTCGACCTGACCGGTATCCCGCTGGAGGGGGTGCGGTGGTCCAGCACGACGCGATGGCTGCCCGCTTGGCGAGACCGGGTGCACGACAGGTCGGTGCAGATCGATCTTGATCTGTGGGAGGTCGGCCGCGAAGGGATCGACACGGACCACCTCGTCACAATGACCTGACCCCGACTGTCGTAAATCGAACGTTTCTCGACATGATCCACAACTGGGGATCCAAAACCCGTCCGCCGAGTGCCGAAGTGTTGTAAAAGGTGTTGAGAAGTTGGTGTGTTCAACAAGTCGCTGACCACCCTTTTTCATACACCGTGGGGCGTGACATGCACTTGGCCTCCGCCCGGCAACCGGGCCCACTTCGACAACGACGACCTCGGCACCGCTCCCGCGAGCGAGGAACCGGTGCGTCGGGTGTGGTCCTGATGCCCGGTACCTCGAGCGAGGTCGGACGGTGCCCTTGGAGTTGGACGGCGACCCGCTCGACGCGATCGGCGGCGGCGCCTTGGTCGGCTATGCGCGGGTGTCCACCGTCGATCAGATCCTCGACCGCCAGCTTGACGCGCTCGGCGCCGTGCGGTGCGTGCGGGTGTTCGTGGAGAAGCAGTCCGGCAAGGACGCCGACCGCCCGGAACTCGCGGCGTGCCTGGACTACCTGCGGCCCGGCAACACTCTCGTGGTGCTGGACCTCGCACGACTCGGCCGCAACCTGCAAGACCTGCTCTCCCTGGTCGCGGACCTGCGGCGGCGCGGTGTCGGGTTCCGGTCGCTGCACGAGGCGCTGGACACCACCACCCCCGGCGGCCGACTGGTGTTCCACGTGTTCGCCGCGCCCGCGGAGTTCATCCGCGAGCTGATCGTGCAGGGCACCCACGAGGGCCTGGCCGCCGCGCGGGCTCGCGGCGTGCGGCTCGGGCGGCCGCCAGCGATGACCCCGGAGCAGATCCGACACGCCCGCGCGCTGCTGGCCCAACCGGACGAGACCATCTCCTCCATCGCCCGCCTGCTCAACGTCAGCCGCGCAACGATCTACAAGTACGTGCCCGAGATGCGGGGAACGAACTGCCCGCGGGCAGCGGCCCGGTCAGCGCCGCAACACTGAACGGTGGTCGGGTCATATTGAAGGTGGTGGCCGGTGAGCCGCTCGACCCCGAGTACCAGGCGCAGCACGCTGGTGCCGGATTTCTGGGTCGATTGCACTCTGTCCGACCGCCCATGCACGATGCGGTGGGAATTCGTCTCCGTATTGGTAGATTCTGGAAGAACTTCTATAGCGTCGCGGTGATCGTTACCTTACTCGCTCACAGTATCAGGACCTTGCGGAGGAAAGTCTTCGGCAATGGAGGAGGCTAACTCCATCAATGCCATTCGAGTCTGTTCGCCGAGTTCAGAAAGCTCAATTTCTATACCCAGTTCCAGATGTGGATCGAACGGGATTCGCACCACGGCACGACAATGGGAAGCGAAGTGCGCGGCCAGTCTATCCAAGTCTATTCTACCAGAGCCGGGCCGTACGGCATTGATCACTGCAACGGATTTTGTAACCAAGCTGCGGTAGCCGTTCGCGTTCAGCCAATCTAGCGTGGCCGCCGAGGTCTGTGCGCCGTCTACCGAGCCGGATGAGACGAGAACTAGTGAATCTGCTTGATCGAGCACTCCCTTCATGGCCGAGCGCATCAAGCCCGTGCCGCAGTCAGTGAGTACGATTTTGTAGTACAGTTCAAAAATCGCAATCGCGTTCAGGTAGTCCCTCTCACTGAATGCCTCCGATATCGACAGATCCCGTTCGGACGCCAGGATTTCTAATCCGCTAGGATCCTGCGACGTATATGCCCGGACATCTTCATAGGAGGTGATACGTGACAAATCGCGCAACAGGTGCCGTACGGTCGCCGTGGTCTCTCGCGGCACTTTCAGCACCAGTGTGCCTCGATCTGGGTCTGCATCTATTGCGATTACCCGGTCGTCGCGCAGCGCAGAAAATGTTAATCCCAAAGAGGCGGCCACAGTTGTCTTACCCACGCCGCCTTTCAGGCTCAATACTGCTACTTTATAGCATCGATCCAGCGGCTGGTTTATTCGAGCAATCAACTCACGTTGGTGGATGGCGAAGCTTTCCTTTGGGCTGAACAAGCCACCAGAGAGTAGGCGAACGGCATTGCGCCAACCGGTTTTCGCGGGTTGACGTACCGGTGAGGCAGAGGTGGAGCTTTCCGGAACTCTTTCAAGCCTCGCCCATGAAGCCTGAGTAGCCGATGCAGGCGATGCAGGCGATGGATCGTCTTGCTCGGTTGCAGCAAGAATCATGTTCAGAGGAGTATCCATAGATGATGCAAATTGAACAACCGAAGGAACGTTGCCACCGGATTCAGCCCATGCCTCATAGAGCTCATTATTGGACCACTGCGCGTCTGGCTCGCCGTTGTGCGCGAGTCGGCGCCGAGTTTCAGTCAGATCGTAATTTCCCTCTGTGAGTATACCGTCGACACGGTCGAGTATTTCTTCATTCCGACGAAGAGAGCCGTCTTTAGGCAATTCCTCCGATCCCACTATTGCGGCAGCGGAGAACGGTGGCAAGAACTCCGTAGAGGCTTCCAATTCCTGCAACTGAAAGCGTAGGGCCATGTAGCGAGTCTGCAGTTCCCAAACCAGGCCTTCGGCCTCGGTCGCTCTACTGCGCGCCTTTTCCAGTTGGTGTTCGGCGCGCGCAAGTTGTTCGCCAGCGATCTGTGCATCGCGCGCTGCCCATTCGGCCGCCTCTGCAGCTTCTGCGCGTGCGAGAAGTTCGTCACGTTCTCTGCTTAATTGCTGATGGGTGCTTTGTAGGCGGGTCAGTGCCACGAACATGAAGCTGCAGAGATCACGAAATCGCGCTTCGCTCTTCTGGGTCTGGATCAGATTCTCCTGCACCTGCAGAAGCCGATCCTTCAACTGCGAGACCTCGGCGGCCCTGGTGAGCGTGCCGGGTTTGGAGGCGGACGCCGATCCGGACGTCTTGGCATGGTGATCGGCCGAGACGACCAGACGACGAAGCTGCGTCAGCTCCGTGGCGATCTCGTCGATCCGGTCGCTGTCATCGTTCTGCTGCCGCGTCCACAGCTCGAGGAATGCTTTGACCAGCCCAACCGGGATCGGGCCCTTGTCCATTTTCATCGCCTCGGACAACCGACGTCGATCGATCGCCCCCTTCTCGGCACCGGTGGCCTTGACGATCTTGTGCTCGCGAGCGTCGTCGGGTTGCGTGGCAGCCCAGTGTTGCGCAGCGTCGAGGGTGGTGAATTTGCCTTCCCGAGCCAGGGAGTAGAGCAGGACGACGAAGTCCAGCCCGGCTTTGCCGTACCGCAGACGCAATGCTTCCTCGTCGATGACGGGGCGCCGTCCGCCTCGCTTGCCGCCTGGCTTTAACGGCTTGTCGTCCACGTCAACGCCACCCTGCCCCTCGTTCACGTACCGGTGACTCCCGATGACCGCAGGCTCGGCGTTGGCCTGGGCGTCAATCAGCCGCACCTCGTCGGTGCAGGCCGTGGCGATACCGACGGCACACCCGCCGCAATCGGCAGCACCACGACAACCATCGGCACTACCCACTGCGATGTCGGGCGAGGCCGCCGTGCGGTCATCGAACTTGACCATGCTTCTACCGTCGCTCGCCGTCACATCAGTGCTACAGCGGTCACGATGACTGACTGCGGCATCGGAAGATCCTGACATCGCATTGGTGGCGACGTCGAACAAGGGTGCGGCCTGTCTCCGAGGCGACCAGCGCCGTCGACTGTGTCGAAGCAGCACTCCGGTCCGGCGACAAGGGCGTCGCCGGACCGGAGTCGCACACCGTCGGGTTCGCGCGATGCGAGCGAGGTGCCGCGGTGCTACATCAGGCCTGCCTGATTCAAGTGCAGGACGGCGGCCAGCAAGCCGGTGGTGCCGGTGGCGGTGCCCCAGATCAACTTGAGCACCTTGTAGGCGTCAGCCCGGTGGCTGGCGTCGGCGGTGGACAGGGCGACGTGCGCGGCGTACACAGCCAGTACAGCAATCACCACCCCGTAACCGAGCAGCAGCAACCACACCTGGGGGTGCCCGCTGGCGGTGTTCGTAACGGGCTGAGCCAGCGCGGTGAAGCGGACGAATGGGTCGGGCATGCTGGACAAGCGATCCTCCGAAGGGGTCGGAGGCTCTCCGGTACTGGTTGGCGCCTGGCCGGAGGAACCTCGGTGGGGCAGACATCCGCAGCGGGTGTCTGCCCCATCCATTCGATAGGACCCGAAAGTTGTCCTGCTAGCCACGACGGACTACAGAACGTGCGGACAAGGTACGAGGTGACACCACGAATGCCTGAACGACCTGCTAGATCGCCTGGTGGCGCGCCGTGGAAACTGGTTGAAGAAAACTTGAAAAAGCTCGGTGGTGACTCGGCGTTCCCACTGCTCCGCAGGCTTCGTGAGCTGACTTGGGAAGGCAGGTTCTCCCGCAGGGACGTCGTGGAGGCGTGGGCGGAGAAGTACCCCCACGAGGCGCGGGACTATGGGCTCTTTGCCGCAGAGCGTGACGTCCTCGCACCCCAACGGGTCAACGAGCTGATGAAGATGGCCAGACCCCAGATCGACGAGACTTTGATCATGGAGTTCTTCGAGTGGTGGGTGCGGAAGGCCGATCCCACCGCAACCCAGAAGATCAAAACGCGCAACGAACTGCGAAATCTCCACCAGAAAGTCATGAAGGACTACCGCTCCAACCTCGGCGTCGACGCCCGTCGTGGTGGACGGGCGCAAGCTTCCGCTTCGGCGAGGCGCGCCCACGTCCCATCGAGGGCGCGGAGCACAGGGCAGCGCCTTGTCCGAGCAGACGAAGCAGCAACGGACAACCCCTTGAGCTGGCGTTTCACCGTCATCGGTTCGGACAACCCCGCCGCATGGGGTTTCAGCACGGACTTCGATATGCCGGGACAGATGTCGGCTACCGGACGACTTGCCGTACTGGGACAGGACGACCCGCGAGACAACCTCGACGAACGAGCCCTTGCCCAACCCGTGGACGTCGTGCGGGCGCGGCTGGCCGAGTACGACAGGCGCTTGCAACGGTCCACGGACACAGCTGCGCTGGATCCGCGGTCGCTCTTCGTGATCCGGCACAACACCGCCTATTTGATGTTGCAGCTGACCAAAGTGACGGAAGCTCGCGATCTGTTCGAGAAGCTGCTGATCGACCGAGAAGGCGCGCTGGAGGATGGCGACGGCGACATACTGGCCACCCGGCACAGCTTGGCCAACTGTCGAGGTGCGGCGGGAGAGCTCGACAGGGCGGTGACCGACTTGACCGACGTGATCACTGCCCGTGAGCGAGAGTTGGGGCCAAACCACCCGGACACGCTCATCAGTCGCTGTGCTCGTGCCCGCTGGCGAGGAGGCAGTGAAGACTTCCGCAGGGCGGTAAGCGAACTCAACGATGTACTGGACATCAGACGGACGTACCTGTTACAGGACTTCAGTACCCCGGCCAGTCTGCGGATCAGGCACCACATGGCCTTCTGGCGCGGGCACACGGACGCCACGGCCAAAGCAGTGGAGAGCCTCCAGAAAGTGATCGACGAGCAGACGAGTGTGCTGGACGCAGATCATCCCGATACGCTTGAGACCCGCTTCAGCCTCGCGGTTCTGCTGGAACGAATGGACCGGCGGGATACCGTGCCCATGCTGAAGAACTTGCACGCCGACCAGACACGTCTATTGGGAGCCGAGCACTCCATCACATCAACCACACGGCAGCATCTACGCCTATACGACGAGACTGCCAGCTGATCGACGCCGATGCTGCGCTTACTACTGTGACCGGCTGAACAAGATGGGCGCCGCGTGGCCGGGTATGAGGCCGTGCGCGGTACGGCCGATCAGAGTTCGAACTGCTTGATCTTTGCGGTGAGATCATCGTATCGGCGCTTGCGAGCAAGACTTTCTCCTCTGGGGTTGGGCCCCAGAATCCATTCCTGGTCAGTGACGTTGTAGAGCACTCTGTAGGACAATACATCGACCGCGATGTTCATCCATGATGCGTGGTTGTCGGTTGGGGCGACCGATCCCAGCATGAGGAACCAGTTCGGCAACAGTTTCCCCGCATCCAACTCTTGGGCCAGTCGGTCGTATAGCAGCTCACGCAACTTGACCTTGGCCTGTTTGGCGTTGACCTCGACGGGCTTGGCCTTGTCACGTTCACGCTGATAGTCATCGAGGCGCTTGCGCGCATGGTCGTGTTCGCCCTTAAGGGTCTCGACCTCAAAAGCAATTTTTTTGGCTTTTCCCGTGGCATGTTGCCATTTTACTTTGGCCTCTTGATGATCGCGGTAGCCCTTAATCTCATCCACCCAGACATGGGCCAGTTCCCGAGCGTGCTGCAGTGCTTGACGTTCAAATAGTTCCTGCTCCGATCGTTTGTCCTTGTACTCCTTGATCGGATCGCGTAACTGATCATCTTGGTCGTCATGAGGAAGAAGGCCTTGAACCTGCTCGTAAGCCCGTATGATCTCCGCCCACTGTTGGCACTCCTGCGGCCAGTTGTTCAGGTCGGCAGTGGTCCTACCGCGATCCAACCGACGAACATGAGCTTCCAGGAAGATCACCCTGTCGACTAATCCCCGTGCGCGTTCAATGGCAAAATCGAGCCTCTTGGAAACATCGCCAAGCATGGATTTGGTGCTGTCGAGTGCGGCCGCGAGGTCGTCGGTCCTGTTTTTTGCTTCGTCGAGTCCATGTTCCACCTTGTCAACCTGAGTACGCAATTCCGGCAGTGAGAAATCCTTGCCCAGGCGTTTCTCGATTTCTACTACCCGTTGCTGCAGGCTCGGAGCCTTGACGGTATCAGCAGTTTTGCGTTCGGACTTGTCCAAACCGTCGAGTCGATTGACGCGCTCGACGAGACTGGTCAACTCTTCAACCAATTTCACCATTGTGATGTCCGGCTCGGTCATCGTCGAAACGTCTCCCGCCGGTCCGGCGCTGTGAACAGGAACAGCAGCCCCGCCATCACGCAGCACAGGACGGTCACCAGGATCAGCCACCCGGTCAGCGGCACCGCGACAACAGCAAACACTGCCCCCACAGCCAGCGAATACGCTGCGACCAGCCTGGCGCTCGCGTTGTTCTCGGTTATGACCTCGCTCAGTGGTTGGACCAACAGGCGTACTCCCAACACCACTACCAGGACCAGGACTACCAGACGAATGTCGGCGCCATCGACCAGCACCAGCAGAACCCCTGCAATCAGAGCTGTCAACACCGCGGCCGCTGCCACCTGCCGTACTCGTACTCCATACGTCGACACCAACCAGTCGTGCCACTTCGTGACCGCGTCGAACAACCGGTCCACCAGCGGCTCCACCTCGCCCAAGGCGGAGTGGACCGATTCGCGCGGCTCCTCATCGATCGCTGCCAACCGATTGCCCAATTCACCCTGGGCCTTCCGCACTGCCTTGAGGTGCTCTTCTGCAGCCCTTTCTTCCAAACGCCATACTCGCCAGACCGTCAACCTGTCCCCTTCACCTCGGCTTGAGACGCGACCCATCATCTTGGTCGCTGGTGGGGGAGCGGACACACCGATTCGGATCATTTGCCTCATCCGAGCAGCTGTCCGGCTGGCACAGGATGAGGTCGCTCCGGCTGAACTGTGCCGGTTTGGCCTTGGCCTGTGGCATCTTGTTCGGCTTTGATCGCGCCTTCGGAGCAGATCCGGCATGCCTGCGACCTGCTGAGCCGCTCGGAGAACACCGTGTCCTCCATTGCCCGCCTGCTCGAGTCGGAGGAGCGGCATGACCGTTCGACCGGTTGCCCACAGGATTATCCACACCCTGCGAACAACTCGAACACATGTTCGATTCTGACTTCTGATAAATGACCCTTACCGGAAGTAAGACATATGGCGGTTGCGTGCAGGCCGCCGGTGCCGCTCGCTGTGACCGTGACGAGCTTGAGCACGCGTTAGGCGTCATCGCAGTGGGTGCTGTCAGCGGCGGTGAGGGCGATGTGGGTGGCGTGGGCGACCAGGGCAGTGGCGAGCATCGCGTAGTCGATCATCAGCACCGCGCCGCGTCCTGCTCCACGGTTAGTCGAACTACTCGACGACTGGGACGTTTCTTGACACTGGTAGCCAGACTTGCGGAGCTGAAGATCGTGCCCGCCACCCCGGTCGGCACCGTGCCTGCGGGGATACACGCCAGGTTTGTCGTGGTAGCGAACAGCCCGAACCTGACGTTTAGCAGTACGCACCCAGAGATGATCGTGGACTGCGGTCTGAGCCGGTCTGCGGCGGTGCCGCCCACGAGGTAGAGGCCTTGCTGGCTCAGCGTTCGGACGCACAGAACCACGCCGACCAGTACGAAGCCGAGGCTGATGCCGAACTGGTTGAGTACGAGCAGACGGCGAGAGCGAGCGGAACAACTGCGCGGTAGCGATCGTGCACGATGCTGATCCCGGCGTGTAGAGCAATGACGATGGTTGACACGCTCTGTCAAGACAGCTGCCGACCAGTCGCTCGATCGGGTGATCGTTTCCCGGATGGCGTAGCAAAGATCGTCACCCAGCGATGTGATCCACAACGCGTCGCCACAAGATCGTCGATCAACGGCGCCCCGCACGAGAATGGGGAACCAGCTGTCGTGAGGATTTCCAGGGTTCGGATCAAGAACTTCCGCTGTCTCGAAGACGTCGAGGTGCACTTCACCGACGTCACGACGCTGATCGGCCCCAACGGGGTCGGGAAGTCCACGGTGCTGCGTGCGTTGGACTGGTTCTTCAACGGCGCCAAGGCATCCGACCTTGCCGAGGACGACCTGACCCACGGCGCAAAGGGCGAGCTGTCGGTGGAGGTCGAATTCGACCAGCTCACCGAGCAGGACCGCGCCGAACTGGGCAACCACGTGACTATCGACTCCGACCGGTGCGTCATCTGGAAGATCCGGCGTGTCGACGGGTCGGAGATGATGAGCGGCAATCTCCGAGCGTTCCCCGCCTTCGCGCCGATCAGGCAGACCACCGTGGTCGCCGAGAAGAAGCAGCACTACGCACAGCTGCGCTCGGCCGATCCCGATCTGAAGCTGCCCGCCGCCTCGACCAAGGCAACGATCGAGTTGGCTCTGAAGACGTGGGAGCTGGACAACGCGCACCGCCTAGAGGACTCGACGGTCTCCGTCACGCAACTGTTCGGGTTCGCGGGCCAGTCGGTGATGTCCGGCCTGTTCGACTTCGTGTTCGTCAGCGCTGACATGCGTGCGGGGGAGGAGACCAAGGACGGGCGCACCGCGCTGATCGGACGGATCCTGGAACGCACCGTCGACCGCACTGCCGCGGACGAGGACATCCGTGCACTCGCCGTCACCGTGGAAGTCGAGCAGAACGCGATCTTCACCCGCAACTTCGCCGACCAGCTGGAAAACTTGTCGAAGTCGCTCTCGGACGCGGTGGGCCAGTACGCCGTGGGCAGGTCGGTGCGGGTGCACGCAACCAAGCAGGAGATGAAGCCGCCCCGTACGGAGTTCGGCGTGTCCATCTTGGACTCCACGATTGACACCCCGGTCGAGAAGCAGGGCCACGGCTTCCAACGCACCCTGCTCATCGCCGCACTCCAACTGCTCGCCCAGCACGGGACGGCCGGAAGCGGCAATGGCGCTATCTGCCTGGCCATTGAGGAACCGGAACTGTTCCAGCACCCCGTGCAGGCGCGCACCTTCGCCTCGGTGCTGCGCATGCTCGCCGAGGACGAGTCGCAGAACATCCAGGTCGCCTACGCCACCCACAGCCCGCACTTCATCGACACGAGCAGGTTCGAACAGGTTCGTTGCGTCACCAGGCAGCCCAGGGCGGCTGACGGTCGTTCACCCGCTGTCGCGGTGCGGTTCGCGTCGGTGGAGTTGGTGGAGAAGCGGCTAGTCGGCTACTTCGACAACGTGAAGTCCCGGCTGCCCGCGATCGCCGCGACCACGCTGTCCGAAGCGCTCTTCTCCAACGGAGCCGTTCTCGTCGAAGGCAGCAGCGACAAAGCCGTGATCGAGGGCTTGGCCGAGAAGTCCACCGTGAGGTCCCTCCTGACGCATGGCGTCACCGTTGTGGACATGACCGGCAAGTCCAACCTGATGCTCGGCCACGCGATCCTCTCCGAGTTGGGCATCCCTTGCTATGTCGTGTTCGACGGCGACAACGGGGTGGTGGACAGGATGTCGCGCAAGCCCAAGAAGGGCGAAACCGATGAGGACGTCGAGAAAAAAGTGGCGAAGCAGGCGGCCAAGACCATCGACGACAACCGCAAACTTCTGGAGTACCTCGGCGCGGACGTGGAGGATCACCCCGAGACTGCGGCACACGCTCGCTACGCCGTCTTCGCCGACACCATCGAGCCGTTCCTCCAAGCCGAGTGGGAGGGCTGGGAGGCTCAACTCCTGGCGGTGATGGGGGCCGAGTCGAACAGCCGCAAGAAGAACGCCCACGACTACCTGTTCACCGCTCGAGGGATCGCTTCGCCGCCGCCCCGGTTCTTCGACACGATCCTGACCCACGCGCAAAGGATGGTGAGTGAGCCGCAGTCCTGAGCGGCGGCCCTCGGTTTGCGCCGGCTGGCTTGCGGCAAAACCTGGGGCATCAGACCGGAGAGGTGCCCGAATGAGGTTCGCGTTCATGTTCGACCGAGCCCCGTACTAGGACTCCTCCTGGCAGACATCACCCGGCGCAACTCAGGGGTGCTGGTCGACGACCAATGGTTCGTCGCGCGGTCTGGGCGTGGAGGTCCCTACGCCGCTCACCAACGTCGCCGGAGCTTTGACTGGAGGTCCTTATCACTGGTGGAGGACCGCCGGGGTGCGGCTGTCGGTCGGTGACAAGGGGCTGACGTTTGGCTCGTCGACTCGTTCGGGGGTGTGCGTGGCGTTCCGCAAACCCTGTGCGGCCTGGATCCATGGGGGGTTGCTGCGGCGTCCGGGGCTGACCGTCACTGTGGAACGTCCGGAGGAGTTGATCGCCTGCCTCGGTGGCTGAACGCTCATCGCTGTGGGGAGGATTTGTTCTGAGGCAACGGTATAACCGTCCACTATGGTCAGCATCGGGTACTTCCTGTCGAGCGAAGAGTTCGGGCCGCGGGAGTTGGTCCGCCAAGCGAAGTGGGCGGAGGAGGCGGGGTTCGAGCGGTTGTGGATCTCCGACCACTTCCACCCGTGGAACGGCGAGCAAGGGCAGAGTTCGTTCGTGTGGTCGGTGATCGGTGCTCTCTCCGAGGTGACGCGGTTGCCGATCACGACGGCGGTCACCTGTCCGACCGTGCGGATCCACCCCGCGATCATCGCCCAGGCCGCCGCGACCGCCGCGGTCCAGTGCGAGGGCCGGTTCACCCTCGGCGTCGGGTCCGGCGAGGCGCTCAACGAGCACATCTTCGGTGACGCGTGGCCGCCCGCCCTGGTGCGGCTGGAGATGCTCGAAGAGGCCGTCGAGGTCATCCGGGCGCTGCACACCGGTCACGAGGTCGACCACCACGGCAAGCACTACACCGTGGAGAACGCGCGGCTCTACACGTTGCCGGAACAGCCGGTGCCGATCTACGCCTCGGCGTTCAGCCCGAAGGAGGGAGGTGGCCGCCCGGATTCGAAGCTATCTCGACAGCTTCCGCGAGTACGTGGACGCGGCTACGACGAGGTGTACGTGCAGCAGATCGGGCCTGGCTAGGACGCGTTCTTCGAGTTCTGGCAACGGGAAGTCGCTCTGCACCTGCGATGAGGCCGACGATGGTCGAAGGCTTCGACTCGCGCCTGGTCAAGGTGGACGAGGCCTCCATCTTCACCCGTTTCTGGGGAGAAGGTCCGCCGGTGCTGCTTCTCCACGGCCACCCGCGGACCTCTGCCACCTGGCACCGTGTCGCTCCGCTCATGGTCGACCAGAGTTTCACGGTGGTGTGCCTGGATCTGCGCGGCTACGGCTGTTCCCTCGGTCATGTCGTGGTCGTCGACACGCCGCTGACGTCGACCACGGTGCCATTGGCCTGATGAACGGTGCGGCTCGTTTCGTGGTCCGATAGGGCTGCTCGGTTCCGGGTTGACCGCGTGTGCACGCGGTCAACCCGGAGAATCATGCCCTCCGCCGCCGAGTCGCGACCGTGATGCCGATGCCGACGGTCAGCAGGGCAAGCGCCAGCGCTGCGATTCCGATGACGCTGATGCCCGTGTGAGGCAGGGAGTTCCTGGGCGCGCTCGCCGGCGGAGAGGTCTCCGGCGAGGCCGCTTCAGCGGTCGTCGTCGTTGTGGTGGTGGCCGCCGTCGGTGAGGACGTTGTTGTCGGCGTGGAGGTCGAGGTGCTTCCCGTTCGAATGGCGTTGCTCAGCACCGGGGTACTTGCTCCGTAGCGGTTCACTGCCTCGACCTTGAACGCCACCTCGCGGTCGGTGGGCACGCTGTTGATCGTGACACCGTGCTCCTCCGAGGTGCTCATGCCCAGCACGACGTCGTCATCGCGGTAGATCCGGTAACCGCCGACCGGAGCGTCGCCAGGATCGGTAGGCGGTTCCCACGTCACCGACACGGAGCCCTCGGCGGAGGACGTGGCGGTTACCGAAACAGGGGCCGCGGGTGCGCGCGGGACGTGCAGGTCGGTGTTGACCTGGACCTGCGCTGTGCCGACTGCGGTGTCGCCATCCGTGGCGGTGACGGTGACCGAGGTCAGGCCGTCGTACGGGGCCGGGTAGGCGTGCTCGGCGGTGGGGGAGGGGCCGTGCTCGTCGACGCTGCCGTTCCCGTCGAAGTCCCAGGCGTAGTCCACGATCGCGCCCTCGGGGTCGAAGGAGCCCGCTGCCGTGAAGTGGATCGTTTCGCCGATGCCCGCGGTGTAGGGCCCGCCGACCGTGGCGACCGGCTTGAGCGAGAACGCCGTCGCGGCGTCCTTGATCGACTGGACCACCTGCTCCGCGCCCGCCGCGGTGAAGACCTTGCCCTTGCTGCCCTCGGCGAGCGCGGTGAAGCTCGTGATCGCGGACGCGTCACCGCCCACCACGATCGGATTGATCACCACGGGATCCAGGGCGAACGCTCGGGCGAGGACCTGCGCCGAGGTGTAGCCGGTGCCGGGCTCGGGATCGTGGGCAGGCGCGTCGCCGATGGTGATGGCGAGCTTCAGCGCACCGTCACGCCAGCCGAGGTCGAACGCCTTCATCAGTCCCGAGTAGACGGACTCGGGATTGTCGCCGCCACCGCTGGCCGTCAGGGTGTTCACCGCGGTCGCGAACGCGGCGCGGTCAGAGGTGAAGGGCGTGACGACCCGCGCCTGGTACGGGTCGCTGATGTCCTTGTAGTCCACCAAGGCGACCTGGGGGGAGGCCGCCAACCCGAACAGCGCTTCGGTCACCTGGTTGATCGATGCCTGTGCGTTGGCGATGTCATCGCCCATGCTGCCGGTGCTGTCCACCACGAACGCCACGTCGACCTTGTCCGTTGGGCGCAGGGCGATTGGGATGATCGTGGTGACGAGATCGTCCGCGAGGTCGGGTCGCGCGGCACGGAGCTTGAGGGAGATGAGGTTCGCCGCCTCGGGCATCCACTTCGCCGGGTACCGCATGTGACCGTCGAGGTTGATCCTGATGTCGAGGGGGTTGGCACTGCAGATCCAGTCGCCCTTGTTGCACCAGGCGCCGACCTTCCCCTGCAACGCTTCCGGCAAGTAGGGGAATCGGGAGCCGAGCGATCCACCCAGGTTCGGCCAGGTGTAGTCCCCGTGCGCCCAGGTCGCGGGGCCGAGGATCCCGCTGTTGAACTTCGGGTCGCCGAACAAGGCGACGTAGCCCACGGAGTTCTGCGCGTTCGAGGTGAGCAGTGGCAACGCGGCACCGACCACATCGGCGCCCTGGGAGTAGCCGCCCAGCACGGTGACCTCGTCCGGGCAGTCGGTGGCACGCTGGTCGAGGAACTTGACGAGTTCCTTGCGGCCGGTGGCGCGGCTGTTGTTGTAGCCGTCCAGGACCAGATCGGTATCGGGATCGAAGCTGAAATTCGTGCCGAACCAGTGCCAGAAGTCCTTTGCCGGGTACTCGTCGCCGGCGACGTCGAAGTTCCCGTCGAGGTTTCCGAGTTCGACGAAGCTGTGCCTGACCGCGCTCCCCAGGTTGACGTCGAGCAGGTCTCGGAACTTCGTCGCCTCGCCCGCGTTGAACTCCTCGCCCGACCCACGAGCGAACAGGACCAGCACGTCCTGGCAACCGGGCGCGGCGTTCGCGGGCGAGGTCAAGAGCGGAATTCCAGCGATGGTCAAAGCGAACGCGGCGATCAACGCACGCAGGCGAAAGGACACGGTTGTGCTCCTGATAGCGAGGTGAAGTAAGCAACTCCTGCCCCCGACAGGTGTTCACGTGCGATCAGGAAATCGGTGCGAGGCTGGTGGCCGTTACATTCACCGTGAGCTCAGTTCCACGGTTAATGGAATAGAATTCGTCAGTGATATGTGTGTAACGAGGATCCGTGATGTGCGATGTCGGGCTTGGATGGCGATATTTCCCGTGCGAGGTCCCTTCGCAGCTGGCGCAGGAGCCTGCTGGGCGAAGGTCGATGGGATAAGCCGTCCCTCGATCGCGAGGGCCTGCACCGCGAACTCCCAAGTCTTGATCTTCTTCGATTCCTTCTCGCGTGACTTTGATCGTGGGTGAGCTCGGATATCGTTCGCCGACGGTGTTCGCGCAAGGCTGGTGTGCTGTCGAGGAGCGAGTTCGATGAGTGACACAGCATCGGCCGCGGACGTTCCGGAGGGGATGCGTCGGCGACTCGGCGTCACCGATGCCGTAGTGGTCGGTCTGGGCGCGATGATCGGGGTGGGGATCTTCGCGGCGCTGGCTCCGGCAGCACAGGTGGCCGGTTCTGGATTGTTGGTCGGTTTGATGCTTGCCGCAGTGGTGGCCTACTGCAACGCGACGTCCTCAGCCCGGCTCGCCGTTCGCTACCCGGCTTCCGGGGGCACCTACGTCTACGGTCGCGAGCGGCTGGGGCCTTCTGAGGTTACCTGGCGGGCTGGGCGTTCGTGGTGGGCAGGACCGCGTCCTGTGCCGCGATGGCGCTCACGGTCGGGTTCTACGTCTGGCCGGAGCAATCGCACGTGGTCGCGGTGGCTTCGGTGGTGGCGCTGACCGCGGTGAACTACGTCGGCGTGCAGAGGTCGGTGATGCTGGCCCGCGTGATCGTCGTAGGCGTGCTTGCTGTCCTCGCCGCTGTCGTGATCACTGCCCTCACGGTCGGGCAGGCCGACATCGCCCGACCGGACATCGACTCCGACGTTACCGTCGAAGGAGTGCTCCGGGCCGCAGGTCTGCTCTTCTTCGCCTTCGCTGGATACACGCGCATCGCCACCCTGGGCGAAGAAGTCCGCGATCCGGCTCGTGCTGTACCGGCCTGCCCCACGCGGCCGACGTCGTCATGGGCATGCTCGCCCCGACGCCGTGCTGCCCGACCGATGTCCCCGCCGACGTCGTCGTACGCAACCTGCGCCCCGACGACTGGACCGCTGTACGCCGCATCTACGCCGAAGGGATCGCCCCCGGCGACGCCACCTTCGAAACTGAGGTACCTACTCGAACTGCCTTGGATGCCAAGTGGCTACCGGGCCACCGCTGGATCGCCGAGATCGACGGCCAAGTCGCGGGCTGGGCCGCGGCAACGGCCGTGTCGACCCGCGACTGCTACTCGGGCGTCACGGAAACCTCGGTCTATGTCGGCGAGGACCACCGCGGCCGAGGCGTCGGCAAAGCACTGCTGCGCAAGCAGGTCACCGCCGCCGACGCGAACGGGCTGTGGACCTTGCAGACGTCGATCTTCCCGGAGAACCGAGCAAGCCTCGCCCTTCACCACAGCGCGGGCTACCGCACCCTCGGCGTTCGCGACCGCATCGCCCGGCACCACGGCCAGTGGCGCGACACCGTGTTCCTCGAACGCCGGAGTACCAGTGAAGCGGCGGTGCAGTAGAGCCTATGCAGTCAGGTTGTGCAGAACTTCCGGGTCCTTGCTGGACAGGTACCTGAAGCTCTGGGGCGGGTGAAACCCCGTTTGGCTGCGCAGGTAGGCCAGCGTGTGCGCGTCGACCAGCCTCGTGGCATTACCGACCACCACTGCGGTGGCGAGATCGACGCCCTCGACGTACTGGTCGAACTCCGCTCGGCTGAGCCCCATCTGGGTGCGGTACCTGCGCCAGATCCGTGCGGGTGTGTCGACGTCCCGGTCCATCAGGGTCGCGACCCCGACGACTGCCATGACAGGGGTGCTGGAGTAAAGAATCAGCTGTGTACCCGCGGGTGCGGCGATTCGTGTGCGCCTGAGCTCCACCGTTTTGGACCGGTCCAGGATGGCGTCGGCGAACCGCGGCCTGAGCGACAACAACAACGGCCGCAGGCCGGTTTCCAACGCGCTGGGTTCCGCCGCTGTCACGCTCACGAGGAGTGACCTTAGCGGTACCGGCTGGCCGTCGACGATCATCCGTTGGGAGTGTTGCTCACAATGTGGCGATCACGTCGATTTTCCAGCGCTGACACCAGTCCCGAGCTTGTAGATGGCCTCGAACGTCTCGCGTGGCACCCTCGCGGGGGCAAGGATATTTCTGGGGCCACCGAAGCCTCGTTCAAGCAGCTCGTCGTAACTCTTGCGTCGTACCCCGACGGGGAACATCTCGGTGTCGGAAAGGCGAAGCGCCTGTACGAGACCGTGCTTGTTGGCCGCTTCCTCGATGTCGCGGAGGCTGAACACGCCGAAGTGGTTGAGCGCTTGGTAGAGCTGCTCGGGAGTCCCGGTCTCGATGGCGTCGAGGAGCGAAGTTCCGATGAACTGGGCGGGTCCCACGCGGGGATCCTTGCTCAGGTACCAGAGAATCCGGCCTGGAGCCGACAGGGTGCTGTTGTGGCCGCTGCGGTAGTACACCTGCTCGCGGCCAAGCGCCAACTCAGCGCTGCGGGGAGTCAGAATGGCCGGGCGTCCGAAGAGCTCCGCGCTCCACGATGGCCGGATGGCCACGGCGAAGTGCGGGAGACCGCTGTCCGTAATCTTCGCGGGCCACCACGCACGTTCGTAGGAAGCAGCGACTTCAGCAGGCAGACCAGGTGCCAGCAACGACGTGGAGTCCACTCCCGCAAGGCGGTGGGCCTCGGCGACGGCGGTGCTCACCTCGAGTCCGGACCCGCAGGTGTCGATCACCCACGCATACCAGTGGCTCTCGATGTGCTGGTACTGCTCGTGGCTCGCCGCACGGCTCAACAACGGGGTCAGATAGGGATCCTCGATCTTGACCACCTTCGCGCCGTGTTCCCTGGCGGCTACGCGCAAGTCCCACAGCAGACGGCGTGCCATGGTCTCGGCGATTTTGTGATCGGCGATGCGAAGCAGGGGAACACGCAACACGCCGTTCTCGACGAAGGAAGCGCTGCATCCGACCGGCGTTCGGTCGGAATCCCTGACGATCGAGACAGACCGGATGATCTTTGCCAGACCGTGGAGGCGTTCGCGGAGTTCCTTCGCCGATTCGCCTGCGGTCTTGTTCAAGAAGGCCATCAAAGTCGCTTCGGACTCCGAGCCCGCCAGTTCCGTGCTGAAGTGGCTTCCCTCAAGCGCCCGTGGTTGGTAGGCCGCGGCGTGTGCGAGCTCGTCGAGGTGGATCACGAGGTGATCAGGATCGATGATGCGGAGTCGTGAAAGCTCGGGCACGTTCTCCATCTGGAGGACGATTGGCGCTACGTCGTTGCGCAACCGCAGGTCCCACGTCAGGAATACTTGCAGGCCGCTGACTGCCGATTCGGCCAACTGCCACAGATCACCGGTGTCCTGCGGCGACTTCGGGAAGGTCGGAATCCGTGCGCGCACAGCGCGGAGGAGTTGATCGAACAACGCCTCGACCCGCGACGAGTCCTGGGGAGGCGGACGCTTGAAGGTGTTGGCGGCTGAGGTCAGCCGGTCCCGGAGGTTCTCCGGGTGACGCTCGATGTCCCGTTCGAGTCCGCGCGGCACCACGAGTTCGATGTTGCTGTCCACCTCTGGCGCGAGGAGCACCTGAGACCGCTCCGACGTTGGGTGCTTGGGCCTGAGCTTGAGGTCCATGACGATGTTCACGTCGATCGCGACCTGTAGCACCGGCGCCTCGTCGAGCGAGGTGAACAGGTCGGGGTGGCCGTGGTCGAGCCACCACACCGTCATCGGTGCGTTGTCCTTGCCTCGACCCTTGGCGCGACCGAGTTCCTTGAACCCGAGCCCGCGCCACACCTTCTGGATCTCGGTGTAGTCGTCCCGGCACTTCACCCGGATGCCAATGCGTCCCTGATGGTTGCGACTCACAGCGTTCACCAGTTCTTGGGCAACGCCGCGTCGACGGTACTCCGGCAGGACGCAGAGGTGCGTGATCGCAACTTCGTTGCGGGGCAATCGAAAGAGTGTGTACCCAATCGGTGTGGCGCCTTCGCGAACCGTGTACAGAAAGCCCTTTTGTGCTGCGTCGTGGTACGCGGCCTTCGGCAAAAGCCCCAGCGTCTTTTTTGAGCCATTCCCCAATTCGATCAAACGTTCGATTGTGCTCGTGTCGGACTCCGGCACTGACTCGACTACGTAGATCGCAGATGTGGACGCCACGCTGGAAGTGTGACCCATCCGTGTCGCAGGTTCGCGATTTCGCTCGAAGCTCACCTGACAGGACGAATCAAACCACTCGTCACGCTGTTCGAGTTCTTCGAACAAAGTTCGAACGGTCCTGGCGTTGGAGTGGTGATTCAGAAGGGTTCTTCGCCGACTGGCCATCGTCGTGTAACCGCAGTTTGCGGGACCAGATGGCGCATTCGGATCGAACCGACGTCGGACTCGGATGTGATGCTGTAGGACACCAACCCCAACCATGCGCCTTCGCGTGCGCGCAGCCAGGCGTGGAGTACGCCGGGGACTCGGGCGGGAATGGTCAAGCCCTCGCTCTGGACGAGGGGCACGGGTGCTCTGCGGGACGGTTCCACCCAGGGGGCGTAGATGGCGGTCAAGGCAATCCACACGTCCACGGCCGGATCGTGGCCTCGGGCAAGTGCGCGGTGCACCTTGTCGAACATGTGTTCGAGTGTGCAAGGTGATTGGCCTTGAACACAAGTTCGGCTCGCGGCTGTCATCAGCCGAGCGCTGTGCGTGATCAGGGATCTGTGAGGGAGTCGACCCCGCCGTGCCCAGCCAGCCGGTGCCGCGCCCACTGGCGGGCAGCCTCTGTGGCTGCGGTGTGGGTGAACCTGCGTTCCCACATGCAGACCGTGGAAGCGGCGAACGCGGTGATCGCCTCCGGGGGCGCTTGCGCGTAGCCGTCGAACTGCCGCGCCCAGTTCTCGGCTGCTAGTGGGGTGTGGCCCGCTGCTATGAGGCGGATGACGAGGTAGGCCGGGTCGAACCACGGCACGCCGACTTGCCACCACGCCCAGTCGACAACGACTGCATGTTCGGACACGAGGATGTTGGTGGGGTTCAGATCGGAGTGGATGAGGGTGTTCCCGTCCATGTAGGAGGGTGCCTCGTTTGCCAGCGTGACGAGGAGATCGGCGTTGTTCGCACACCACGGGTCGGACTCCGCGAAGGACACCGACTCGAGCTCCCGTGTCAGCGCCTGTTCCCATCGATCGCGCATCGACCGACGTGCGGTCGTTGCCGGGGGAATGACGACTCGACCGATCATCTCCAGCGCGTCGGCCACGAGGGGCAAGTGGTCGGAGGCAGGGGAGAGGTCGGCGTGTCGCCCGGACAAGTGCTCGTAGCCGAGCAGCAGCCACCCCGTCGTCTCGACGTGCCACAGCAGGCGCGGGGCGAGTTCGTTGGGCAGCAACGGGTTCACGGCGATCTCGTTGCGGTGCATGTAGGCGATGGGTGAGTTCGTCGAGATCCCCTTGCAGAACACGGGACCGCTGTCGGTCCACAGGGTCTCCGACAGCTCCGAGTTCCGGCCGCCGGGAGTCGACTCGGACTTCACCACCCGGCCGGTGTGCTCCTCGACTGCCTGTATCGCGCCGTCGGGCAGTTCGTCCCAAGTGTGGCGAGTGGTCATCGTTTCCTTGCTCTCGATCTACCGGCCGTCGCCTTGACCGCAGTTGGTGCACCCCTGGAAACACTGGGTGCACTGGCCCGACGTCGCTGTCCACAGCTCGGCGTCGACCTCGAATCCGGAGGCGGTCATCGCCGTCACGGTAGGGGCTAGCGCTTTGACCGTCTCGGCGGACCCGCCGCGCGGAGCGGTGAACTCGTCGGGCACGTGGTGGATGAAGTAGCCCGCCACGCGCTGGCAGAACTCGGCGTAGTCGACGGTGTTGAGGATGAACTGGTGCCACCCGAGGTCGACCTTCCGACTTGGGCGCAGGTGCTGTCCGGGGTGGTCGACGCAGGTCTTGAGGAACGCCACGGCCTGGTCCACGATCCGAGCAGCCTCGTCACCGGTCATCCCGGCGTGCTCGTTGATCAACTGCACGACCAGGCGGTCGCGCACGGCGGTCGGGATCAAGGTGTTCGTGAGGGTCGAGGTCATCCTGCTGCTCCAGTCCATGGTGTCGGAATCGGGCCGGTCGCTCGAACCAGTCGTGGGGCCGAGGGGTGGTCGGGCGAAGGCAGGACCCGCAATGCGTCGATGACGTCGGCCAGCGTGCCGCTGGTCTCCCAGACGATGCCCGGTGGATCAGCGCCATCGGTCCGCAGCGCCATCGCGTCGGCATCGCCTCGAACTCGGACCGCGTCGATCCAGCCGCCGTGCCAGAGCCGGAAGCCCTCGATCGTGGTGGGAACCCCCTCGATCAGGTCACGGTGGAGAAAAGTCCAGCCCGCGTCGCGCAGTGCGATGACGCCAGCCAGAGCCGGGTAGGCGGCGATGGCTGCTGTGTCGCTCACGCCGCGCCCGATGGTGCTGGGCGACGCAGGCCCGTGACGATGCCGAGCTCCGGCAAAGGGTTGCCGTGGATGCGGTGCACGACGCGGTGCCCGGTGAAGGTTTTTCTGCCGTGCAGCCAGCGGTGGTTGTCGAGGAGGTAACCCTGCCCTGCGGCGAGCTCGATCTCGATCGCGTGCCGTTCGATCGCCGCACGCAAGACCGGAAGGTGCCAGGCGACTTCGGGGGAGAACCGCGCGAGCTCGTCTTGCCGCAGACGCAGGAGCAGCCGTTCTCGTCGTACGCCGGTGAGGATCGAGCCGAGATGACCGCTCGCACCCCCGAACAGGGCCGATCGCGGCCCTGTGAAGGCGTGGAGCGCGTCAGGGGCAGACTCGGCCAAATCGTCGTGGACCGCTTGGCCGTCGACAAGCACGGCTTGGCCGCCGGACACCGCGCTCGTGGAGCAGCTCATCATCAGCAGCGCTGGTGGAGTCGCCGAGTTGGAGCAATCGGTGTGGGGTGCCAGCTCGGCCGCGCTGAAGCCGGCCAGCCCGGTTCGCGGGGTGGGCTCGCCCAGGTCGATCAGGGTCGTTACGCCGTCGAGGTCGCTGTCGCGATGGGGGACCACGGTCGCGATCGACCTGGCCAGCAGCAGCAAGTCCTCGCGAGTGGGCAGGTCGTCCACCAAGGCCAGCCCTCGAGCGGTCAAGGCGGAGATCACGCGGCCGTGCTCCGCGCCGCAGCGGCGAGCCTCGACCGACCTGATCCCGATCCCGCTCACACCCAGTCGTTGCATGAAGATCAGGAGAACTCACCCCGGCGGCCACGTCCAGTGACAGATTGTCAACACCGCGTGGCCGGGTCGCGGTGGCGAGCGGTGCTACGTTGCCGGGTGAACAACCCCCAGTGACCTCGGAGGACACCCCGTGACGACTCCGGCCGCCTACCCCATCTCGATCAAGGGGGTCGTAGTGCGCGAGGGCAGGGTGTTGCTGCTGAAGAACGAGCGCGACGAATGGGAGTTGCCGGGTGGCCGCATCGAACCGGGCGAGACCCCCGAGGAGTGCGTGGCCCGCGAGATCGCCGAGGAAACCCGGTGGACGGTCACGACCGGGCCGATCCTCGACACCTGGATGTACTACATCGAGGTGGCCGCGAAGAACGTGTTCATCGTGACCTACGGCTGCCACCCCGACACCGACGCCGCACCCGTGCTCTCCCACGAGCACAAGCAGGTCGGTTTGTTCACCGAAGACGAGGTAGACGGCCTGACGATGCCCGAGGGCTATCGGCGATCCATCACGACGTGGTTCACCCGGCTACGCGCGGACGCCTCGGAACCCGCGAGGTAGACCGCCGTGACCGGCCGATGGTGCGAGACGTGCGGAACTCCCCTGGGAAACCTCACCTCCGAGCCGTCATGCCTGGCCTGCTTCGCTCCGGCCCGCCACCCACCGTCATTTGCTCCTGCTCGGCGTCTTCTCCCATCAGTTTGGATGTGGTCCACGCCGGAGTCCGCCGGCGCCCTGCGCAGCCGCGACCTGGCGACGATCCTGCGCCTGTACCGGCGCCTCAACCACCTCAACCAGGAACAACTCGCTGCCCTGCTGGGCTATGACAAGACCTACGTGTCGATGATCGAGACGGGCCGCCGCGTCATCAACGACATGACCACCCGCCGCCACATCGCCACCACCCTCGGCCTGCCGATGCACACGCTCGGCGTCACCGGCCACGACGACGCCGACTTCGCCGCGATGCTCCAGTTCGGCGACTCGACCATCCGCCTGGCCGAAATCGCCCGCCAAGCCGGTCGCGCCGTCGACGCCGTCAACGAGCTGTGGCCCCTGGTCGCCAGACTGGAGGCCCGATTCGCCGACGGCCACGCCGAACGCGACACCCTGACCCTGCTCGGCCACGCCCGCACTGCGCTCGGCGTCTCGCTCGGCACCGTACTGCCGGAGGAACGACTGGCCGTCGCCGCGCGCTGGACCGGCCGAGGGCTCGCGGTGGCCGAAAAGCTCGGCGACAGGGCGTTCCTGGCGCGCGCTCTGCGAATGCACGGCAACGAGCTGCGCAAGGCCGACCACACACGAGCCGCGGTTGCCCACCTGACCCGAGCAGTTTCCACCTCGGATGACGCCGACGGGCGTGGAGCCGCTCTTGGTTTGCTCTCCCGAGCAGCGGGTGAGTTGGGCGACGTCGGTCTCTTCGACAGCGCGATCAGCGGCTATCGGACCCTGTTGGACGGCATCGCGGTGCCAAGCATGCTGGTCAACTCGTTCACCTTCCGGGAGATCCACCTGCGCGGACTGGTGTCTACGGGCCGTGCGTCCACCGCTGCCCGGCTCATGGGTTCGGGCCTGCCGAAGGCTTTGGTCGCACCGCAGTGGTACGTCATCGAACGCGTGACCACCGCGGAGGTTCTCTTGGCCGCTGGTGAGCGGGACGGTGCCGACGACGCACTCCGGTCGGCCGTTGTCGAAGCCGAGGCGCACCGGTTGCCCCACCAGATCCAGCGGGCAGTGCGGGCGGCCAGCCGTGGCGGACTGGCCGATGTCGCTGCCGACGGGCGCGACGCACTTCACCGCATCGATGCCCTGCTCGCGCCGTCTCGTCCCACTGCCGCAACTCGCGAAGCGATGATGTGACGTGCGCTAAGACGTCCGGAAGACAGCGCGAGCAGGGGGTCTACGAGAAGGCGAACGTTCCCAGGTTCAAGGCGTGTCCGTCGAGTTGAACCGCAAGTCCGTTATCAGTGTCCGCCGAAGCGTTTGCACCTGCTTCGAAGATGCCGCCGGAACGATGGGGATTACCTGCGTGTTACCGTAATTTTGTCGAGAACGATAACCCCTTCGAACAACTTGCTTGAGGCGAGATTTCCGGGGTTCTTCGCGCTATCATGAAGGGCTTCTGTAAAGCTGCGAGCTCTTCCTTTTGCCGCTGTGAGCAGCAGGACATATTTCTTGCCGGCGCCATCTTTGGGGCCTACTGTGACTCCATCGCACTTCCAGTCCCCGCTGCCATTCTCTTCAATGGCGCAAGGGCCCCACTGAAGATGGGTTTCTGTACTTCCGTCCCACTGGACAAAAATGTATAGGTCTTCGCCGAAGATTAGGTTTGAAGAGGTTCCACTGGCGTCGACGACGTTAGGCGTTGTTTCGCTGGGGGTGTTAATTTTTGCCCGCGCGGGTCCTTGGTGGTCGACCAACATTCCAACCAGCAGGGCACTTATGGCAATTCCTGTAAGGCAAATAGCGTAGTTTATCCCGGATCTCTGTCTGACCGTTTTCGTTCGACTGTGCCACAGGGCATAGATGAGGCTCAGGCAGGCTGTTGACGACAAGATCGCCAGCGCTACGACCCATGCGCTCGTTGAGACTCCAATGAGCGGTCCAAGTGTCAAGTTGTCCACTAGGAATCCCGTCATGGAGGCAACAACCGCGACTGTCAAGGCGGCGCGCTCAAATACCCCCCATAGTGTGAATTTTCCTGGTTCGTTGTCTGGGCTGGACATGTTTCCTCCTGGAAGGTTCGTGCGGTCATGAAGTGCGGAGCAAGGTCACAGCATTCTAGAGTCTTGGTGATCTCTCGAAGATTTCACTCTATCGGGCACATAGAATTGGCCTATGGATAACGCTGACCTCGACTTTTAAGTGCTCGATGTTCTGGCTGGATTCATGCCTGTTGGTTTGGAATTTCCCGCATCTTTGCCAAGGTGTCTACTATGTTATTTCAAGTTGATTGTCAAGTCGTTTGCTTCTGTCGCTGTGCCTTCGAGTCAAGCTCTACCGTCTCCACGTCCACCACGTGCGCAGCATCGGCGATGAGAAGCTCGTCATCGACATGCTCGTCGGCGACCTGCAGTGCGTCGTGGAATGCCCGAAGCTTGGCTTCGCCACCGAGGAACACGTCCTCGTCGGAGCAACCGAGGCCTATGACCGGCTGCTGCGCGACGGCTTCGACGCGGCCTGCAGCGATAGCCGCGCATGGCCGCGAACGGCACGGTCTGCGCGATCCACCAACCCAACTTCTCCCGGCTCGGCGCCATCGCCAAGATCTACCCCGCCGACATCTGGGTCGTCCTGGACCACGTCCAGTTCGCAGCCCGCGACTACCAGCACCGCACACAAGTGGCCACGTCCGGGCCATGGAGTTATCCGCAGTGGCTGACCTTGCCGGTTCACCTGCTATCAGGCCGCCCAACCCTCATTTGCGACGTCCTGCTGTGCGAAGGCGACCGCAGCGCATTGCGAGTGGAGCGGTTGCTCCGGCAGCACTGCCGACGCGGTGCGCACTGGTCAGCGATCGACCAAGTCCTCGGTAAGGTCGTACCGCTGATCCGCGACGGAGCTCGGCTGGCTGACAGCCGAGACCGCCGCCCGCGCCGTCCTGGACCTCGTCGGATGGCGCGGCATCATCGTGCGGAGCAGCGAATTCGATGCGAGCACGGAGCGCTAGGTGCGATTGGCAGACCTTACGCGTGCGGTGCAGGCCGCGACCTACTTCTGCGGACCATCCGGTGCTGGATACCTCGATCAGGAGGTGTTCGCCTCACGCGGCCTGGCTGTGCGGTACTTCCAGAGGGGGTGGTGACGGGCCCGGATGCGGCGCGCAACCTCGGCATCCTGCACTAGCTCGCGAGTGCCGGCCCAGAAGGTGTTGGCGACATGATCGCCGTAGCGAGGGATCTTGCTCTGCGTGGTTGAGGTCGTGCGATGGCGAAGTTGTAAGGACCGATTCATCGCCATCGACAACCGCGCCACGTAGGCCGTCGAGATCTCACAGGTCGAAGCGGCCTGCCTTGATCGCACTGACGAACTCGGTGAACTTGACGACGTCGACACCGATGGCGTGACCCGTGGGGTTCTTGGAATCCCTCACCCAGGCATCGTGCCCGGCGAAAGCGACTTCAGTGCATGCTCCGTTCTGCCCGTTCGAGTAGCTGCTCTTCTTCCAACTCGCCTGGCGCGGGCCGGCTCTCATCCCACACCCCTTCCGCTCGCCTTCACAGGTTCGTCCTCAGCCTATCCAGCAGGGGAGAGGACTCTGCGGGGTCGCGAGCGACGAGCCGTGCCTGCTCGAACATGGCCTTGTACCGAGCGATCTCGTGCGGGCGGTCGAGGTACGAGGCGATCATGTCGTTTTCGAGGAACACGAGTTCCTGCATCGGCTCCGGTGGTACGCGAAGCAGGACGAACTCGGCACCTTGGGCCGCGTAGGCGCCGGCGCTCAGCGGGACGATGCGGAGGTCGACGTTCGGCAGCTTGGCCAGTTCGATGAGCTGGGCGAACTGCTCGCGCATGACGTCCGGTCCGCCGACTTCTCGAACGAGAGCGGCTTCGTCGAGCACGACGCTCACCGCTGGTGAGCGCGATCCGGTCAAGTCGTCCAGCCTGTGCTGGCGTAGCTCGACGGACCGCGCCAGGTCGTCCTCGCTGCAGTCCGGTTTCGCGGCGAGTCGGAGTGCGCGGACGTAGGCCGGGACCTGGAACGGGCCGAAGATCAGGCTGGGCTCGTGGGCGAAGATCGTCTCGGCCTGGCGTTCCATCTCGTGGTAGTCGACGAAGTCGCCGCGGAGGATCGTGCTGTAGCGGCTGAGCTGTCCCGGTTTGCCGGAGTCCTCGGCCATGCGAACGAGCTTGCGCTGCTCATCGGCGTCGACTCCGTAGAGCGGGCACATCAGCTTCACGTAGGCGGGCTTGACCGCTTGCTTGCCGGTTTCGATCTTGCTGAGCGTCGCCACGGAGATGCCCACCTCGGTGGCGACCGTCGCGGGTGACACGTCCGCTGCTTTCCGCAGCGCTCGGAGCTTGTTGCCCAGGACCTTCCGCAGGAACGGTGGCCGCTGGTCGTCGTCGCTCATCCATCCTCCAAGCCGTACGTGGTGACCAAGTGTGATGGACGGTTTCAGGCTGTGCTCAGGGGGTTCATCCTAACGAACGATTTCGGGACGAAATTTCGTCCCGTAGTATTTCGTCCATCGGGTGGGATGTTGCCCGATGGCTCGCGGCCTCGCCTCCACAGGTTCAAGCGCGGCAACGGGTCGGGCGGTTCGAGGTGTGTTCGTGCCTCGAACCGCCCCATCGCCGCCATCGTCAGGAGGTGTGCCGTGAACGGCTCGGCATGGATAGTCGTGGTTCTCGCCGGGGGAGCGCTGGTGTCGCTCGCGTCGTACGGGATCGGCCTCTGGAGGCGGAAAGCCGGGCGTTCGCGTGCTGGGACAGGGGGCTCGTGATGGGGGCTCGACCGTTTCGGTGGTTGCCGCTCGCGGGGAGCCGACATGCCATCAGGCGTGAACTGGTCGCCGGTGACGTCGACAAAACGCTGTGCGGTGTGCCGCTCACCATCCCGCGTGGCTGCTCGTCCAACGTCCAGTGGTGTTGGCCGACCTGTGCCGCCTGTGATGCCGCCTGGCGGCGGTTCGAGGGCATTCCCTTGTTCCCGCGGCAGGAAGTCGAGGGTGGATCCGCTCGTCGGAGGACCGCTCAGGTCGCAAAGTCGGGGAGTCGGCCATGACGACCACTCAGAATCACGTGGTGTTCGGTGCGCTTCAGGAGAACGTTCTGAGCCGCTTGGCGGAGGTGTGCGACGTTGCGGTCAACGGCGACTCGGATGCCGCTGCGTCGTTGGCGCGAACGGAGGTGCCTCGCCTGGTTGCCGGGCTTCGGGCGCTTGTTCTCCAGCACCGTCCCGATGAGAACGGGCAGTGTGTTCAGTGCGTGGCCGGGCGTTGGTGGCGTCGCATCGCTGTGCCGTGCCATGTGCTGCTGGAGCTTCAGTTGTCGATGATGAAGTACGACGAGAGGCCGATTCGGCCGTCCAGGCATCGCGCGCGTGCCAGGCGATCGTCGTGATGTCTGATGCACCGGCACTTCGTTTGTCCACTCGGGACTGGTATGTCCATGCTTTTGTTGTGGGCCATCTTGAGCTGACGGTGGTAGAAGCGCTGTGCGGAGAAGTCTTCCTGATCACTGAGCTCGACCAAGTGGTTGACGTCGTTCCCACTCACATTCCCTGTGTTCTGCGGTTCGCGGACGTGGCACGTCGTCACGTCGAGGATCTGCGGGCAATTGGTGGCTTGGTAGGGGAGTCCTGACTCCTGCCGGCGTCGTTGTGCACCTCCAGCGACTTCGGTCCTTGTATGCCACTCCTGCGTGCTTGCCGCTCGCGTCTGGTTCGAGCGCCCACGTCGAATGACGTGCGGATCGCGCTGAGCGCAGCTCGTCAGGATCACTGAGGTCGGCGGGACTCCCCCTCCCGCCGACCTCGCTTTCGTCGCTGTGTCGAAGGAAGGGATCTGTCGATCATGTCGAGTCTCGAGGAGTCCGTCGTGCGCCGCCCGATCGGTGCAGCCGCAAGGGAACTCGGTGCCGAACTCCGGCAGGAGCGGTTGCGGGCTGAGATGGGGACAACCACCGTCGCCGGCAGCCTGGGGTGGTCCAAGGCCAAGCTCAGCAAGCTCGAACGTGGTTGGCGCGGCACGGACGAGTGGGACGTCGGCACCCTGCTCGGCGCCTACGGCACCGACAAGAGCATCCGGGAGCGGCTCCGGAAGCTGGCCCAAAGGCAAGATGAGGACTGGTTGGTTCGTGACCACGTCGGTCGACGGCCCGAGGAACTGTTGTGCTGGCGTGTCCATGAAGACCTGGCGTTGAAGATCGCCTGCTACGAGCCGCTGGCCATCCCGTCGTTGTTGCAGACCGAGAACTACGCGCTGGGGCTGGCAGGCGGTGTTGCCGAGGTGGGCGACCGGATCGAACCGGCGGTGGGGCCGCACTTCGAAAGCCGTCAGGTGCTCGACGGGCCCGTGGGCCCCGAGGTCGCCGTCTTCATCCACGAGATCGCGTTGCGGCTGGTCGTGGGGAACGAGACGGTGATGCACGACCAGTTGATGCACCTGAACTTCCAGGGCGACCGGGAGAACCTCCGGTTGCGGATCGTGCCCTCGTCCGCGGGAGCCAGGTGTGCCCTGCGTCGTCCCGGCGTGCTCATGACGTTCGTCGAGCCGTTGAAGCCGCTCGCCTGCCTGGAGACCGAATCCGCGGTGGTGTTCACCGAGCAGGAACAGGCAGTCGCTGCTGTCCGGGAGAAGTTCGACCTGCTGGGCGAGGTGGCGCTCGGAGAGGACGCCTCTCGTGACGTGCTTCGGTACTGGGTGGACGTCTACGACAACGCAAGTCGATGACCGGGTGCGGTGACCGGCTACCCCTGGGGTTGGGCTGTCCTGCAGATTCGATGCTCACCGTCCTCGATCAGGTCCGGGGCGTTCGGGATGTAGTAGGCGTTGACCACGTGGTGAGGGCCGTCGGCGTAGAACGGCATCGAATACCACGGCGGAACACATCGCCGCTCGCGCCAGCCGGTGTTCCAGTCGACTTGGATGAGGATGAACGAGTTCCCGCAGTGGTAGTACCTCGCGGTTGCACGCTCGTGGTCGGGTTGGTGACGTAGAACCCGCACGTGCCGTCCATGCTGAACCAGTGCCTTTCTGGTGTGAACGGTGCCCGGTGGGCCTCGTGCCGGGCGGGCCGGGGTTAGGGTGGTGATCGGCCGGTCAGAGCTGCGGGTCGAGGAGTTCGGCGAGCAGTTCGCGCACGCGGCGGTCGATGTCGTCGCGGATGGGGCGGACGGCGTCGACGCCTTGGCCCGCGGGGTCGGCGAGGGGCCAGTCGAGGTAGCGCTTGCCGGGGAACACGGGGCAGGTGTCGCCGCAGCCCATGGTGATCACGACGTCGGAGGCCTCGACGTCGGCGTAGGAGAGCTTCGTGGGGATCTCGGCGGTGATGTCCAGGCCCAGTTCGGCCAGTGCCTCGGCGGCGGCCGGGTTGACCTCGTCCGCCGGTTCCGAGCCTGCCGAGCGGACCGCGATCCTGCCCAGCGCGTAGTGCTGGAGCAGCGCCGCGGCCATCTGGGACCTGCCCGCGTTGTGGACGCAGACGAACAGCACTTCCGGGGTCTTGCTCACCGTCGTTCTCCTCGGGGTGGCACCGCTGGTGGATCGAAGTCCCTCGACGGGGAGCACATCAGGTTGGATTGATGTATGTCAATCCAAGGCCGTGTCGTGTCCGCATGGTGGTGGGTCTGACTGATCGATGGGCGTCAATGTAGAGTCTGGATCGGTAACAGTCGATCCAGGCGCGGAGGCCCAGTTGAGCCAGGACACCCAGCCCGTCGCGGCGGAGTCCGACGTCCTGCACCGGCTGTCCTTCCTGGACAGGTTCCTGCCGGTGTGGATCGGTGTGGCCATGGTGGCCGGGCTGGCCTTCGGTCGGCTCGTGCCGGGGCTCCAGGGCGTGCTCGACGCGGTGAAGGTCGACGGGGTGTCGTTGCCGATCGCACTCGGACTGCTGTTGATGATGTACCCGGTGCTGGCGAAGGTCCGCTACGACAAGCTCGACACCGTCACGCGCGACAAGCGCACGATGGTCCTGTCACTGGTGCTGAACTGGGTCCTGGGGCCCGCGCTGATGTTCGCGCTGGCGTGGGTCTTCCTCGCGGACCTGCCGGAGTACCGCACGGGGCTGATCGTCGTCGGGCTGGCGCGGTGCATCGCGATGGTCATCATCTGGAACGACCTCGCCTGCGGCGACCGCGAGGCCGCCGCCGTGCTGGTCGCGCTCAACTCGGTGTTCCAGGTCGTGATGTTCGGCGTGCTCGGCTGGTTCTACCTCGACCTGCTGCCCGGCTGGCTCGGGTTGGCCACGGCGTCGGTCGACTTCTCGCCGTGGGAGATCGCCAAGAGCGTGCTGGTCTTCCTCGGCATCCCGCTCGCCGCCGGTTACCTCGGTCGCAAGCTCGGCGAACGCCGTCGCGGGCGGAACTGGTACGAGTCGACGTTCCTGCCGAGGATCGGTCCCGTCGCGCTGTACGGGCTGCTGTTCACGATCGTCGTCCTGTTCGCGCTACAAGGGGAGACGATCACTTCCCGGCCGTGGGACGTGGCGCGGATCGCGCTTCCGCTGCTCGTCTACTTCGCGATCATGTGGGCCGGTTCGTACGCGCTGGGCAAGGTGTCCGGGTTGTCGTACGAGCGCACCACCACGCTCGCCTTCACGGCCGCGGGCAACAACTTCGAGTTGGCCATCGCCGTGGCGATCGGGGTGTTCGGGGTGACCTCCGGCCAAGCGCTCGCGGGCGTGGTCGGGCCGTTGATCGAGGTGCCGGTGCTCGTGGGGCTGGTCTACGTCAGCCTGTGGCTGCGCCGCCGCTGGACCGGTCAGCCGCCGACGAGTTCGTAACCCGCCTCGACGACAGCGTCGCGGATGTCGCCCTCGGCGACGGGCTCGTCGCTCGTCACGGTGACGAGGCCGGAGTCGAGGTCGACCGCGACGTCGCGCACCCCGCCGATCTGGCTCACCTCGTCGGTGACCGCGTTGACGCAGTGGCCGCACGTCATGCCCTGCACGGTGTAGGTGGACACGGTCATCGGGGTTCTCCTCCGTCGGTGTGCCTCGTGGAGATCCATCCTGGCCAGTTGTCTAGAGAACTGTCAATATAGAGGGATGTCAATCAACTATGCGAATGGGTCGGCTGGGGGGTGTGCCGCCACGCCCGCGGCGGCGGGGTCGCTCTCGGTCGAGGAGTCGGAGAGGTTGGCCAAGGTGCTCAAGGCGGTCGCCGATCCGGTGCGCCTGAGGCTGTTGTCGATGATCGCCTCGCACGCCGGGGGAGAGGCGTGCGTCTGCGACATGTCGGGGGCGTTCGAGCTGACCGGACCGACGATCTCCCACCACCTCAAGGTGTTGCGCCAGGCGGGGCTCATCCGGGGCGAGCGGCGCGGCACCTGGGTCTACTACCGGACCGTTCCGGAGGTGCTGCGGGACCTCTCCGCGGCGTTGTGGCCCGCGGGGCACCCTCCACTGTGGACGGCATAGCCATCCCCGATGGCTGGGACATATTCATGGACAGTCATCTATACGGCTCCTACGCTCGCCCTCTGCAACTCCGTTGGCGACTGAGGGGTCCCGGTCATGGGTGCTGGCGAAGGCTTGTCTCGGCGTGGATTCGTAAGGGGAACGGCGCTCACCGGTGCCGCGCTCGTCGTCGGGTCACCAGGTTCGGCTAGTGCCGATCCGGACGTGGCGGGTGAAAGCCGGACAAGCGGTACCGGCACTGGCGGCACGGAACTCAACTTCACCACGGACTCCGCGGCCATGCAGGTGGACAGGACCGTCGCGACCGCGTGCCAGTTCTGCAACTCCAACTGCCGTCTGCACGTCGGGTTGCGGGAGAACCGGATCATCAGCGTGCAGGGCGAGCCGAAGGATCCGGTGCAGCAGGGCAACATCTGCGTGAAGGCGCCGATGATGGCCGAGCTGGTGTACAACCCGTTGCGCCTCAAGACCCCGCTGGTGCGGACCGGAGGGGAGAAGGGGTCCCCGAACTCCACCTTCGAACCGGCCACCTGGGACCAGGCACTCGACGTCGTGGCCAAGCGGTTGCTCCAGCTGCGCGACGCAGGCAAAGCCCCGTCCATCGCGAACCGGACCACGGGCCGCCTGCCGCGCGGTGTGGGATCGTTGGTAGGCCGGTTGTTCGCGCTGCTGGGCAGTCCGAACAACACCGACGTCGGGCCGGTCTGCAACGACGCGGGTGGCAACGCGCTGAAGGCCACGTTCGGGCTCGGCAACTTCACCAACGGGTACGGCACCGACGGCGCGACCGGGAAGGACGACCTCGGGTCCGCGAAGTACCTGTTGTTCTTCGGCACCAACCAGGCCGAGACCCACCCGGTGACGTTCGACTACCTCCTGCGCGCCCGGAAGCGGACCGGGGCGAAGCTCGTCGTGGTCGACCCCCGTCGCACGCCCACCGGCGCCGAGGCCGACGAGTGGATCGCGGCCAAGCCGCACACGGACCTGGCCCTGGCGCTGGGGATGCTGCACCACATCGTCACGAAGAACCTCCACGACCGGCACTTCGTGCAGCGTTGGGTCGTCGGCTTCACCGAGCTGCGCGACCACCTGGTGAGGTCCGCCTACACCCTCGACTGGGCGTCGAGGATCACCGGCATCCCCGCCAAGACCATCCAGCGCATCGCCGAGGACTACGCGAGGTCCGAACCTGCCGCGATCTTCTGCAACGCCGGGATCTCGCACCAGCTCGGCTCGTTCGACACCTACCGCGTGCTGACCTTCCTCGCCGCCGTCACCGGCAACATCGGCAAGCTCGGGGGCGGCTGCAACTTCATGCACAACACCTGGCCGGGCGACCTGCACCTGCCGCCGCTCGCGGTGACCGTCCCGAAGGTGCCGCAGGCGCTGCCGGTCGGCCCCGACCACTTCGCCGAGTCGATCCTCACGGGCAAGCCCTACCGGCTGGAAGCCGTGATCACCCAGGGCAACCCGCTGATCTCCTCGGCCAACACGAACAAGGTCAAGGACGCGTTCCGGGAACTCGACTTCTACGTCTACACCGGCCTGTTCATGGAGGAGGCCGCCTACTTCGCGGACGTCGTCCTGCCGGTGTCCGGCGCGCTGGAGTACGAGGGCGTCTACATGCGCCGTGACGACCGGGCGATCAGGTGGCAGCACCAGGTCGTGCCGCGGGTGGGGGAGTCCAAGCCCGACTGGGAGATCTGGATCGACCTCGCCTGGGCGCTCGGGCGCAACGACACGAAGAACCCCTCCACGTACTGGACCGACGCCTTCCCGCAAGCGTGGAAGGACTACTCGGTGCTGTGGAACGAGTTCGTCACCCGCACCCCCGGCATGGGCGGCATGACCAAGGCCCGCATGGACAAGCGGACCGAGCCGCTGCGCTGGCCGTGCCCGACGGTCAAGCACCCCGGCGTCAGCGCCCTGTACCTCGACCACCCGTCCTGGTACGAGGCCGCCGAGTCCCTGGGCGCGAAGGGGAAGCGGTTCCTCACGCCGAGCGGCAAGGTCGAGATCTACACCCCCGAACTGGAACGGCAGCTCGCCACCGCGGGGCACCACGCCCTGCCGAGCTTCTACACCCACCCCGAGGTGACCGGCGCGCACCCGACGATCGCCTACGAGCCGGGGTTCGTCACCAACCCGGTCAACCCGCAGGCGGTCACCCACCCGGTCCGGCTGGGCGTGCCGGGCAACGACGACGTCCACCGCGAGTTCCCGCTCATGGGCACGACCGGACGGCCCAGCGTCGTGCACTTCGCCTCGGTGACGCACTGGACGCCGACCGGCGAGCAGCTCAACGGTGTCCGGCTGGTCCAGATCCACCCGGACACCGCTCGCCGCTACGGCATCGCGGACCGCGACGAGGTGGTGGTCCGCAGCCCTCGGGGCGAGGTCACCGGCACCGCGCTGTACTGGCCGGGCATCCGGGAGGACACGATCTTCGTGCCCAACACCTTCGGACCCGCCCAGCAGGTCGGCGACCAGTTCGGCGATCCGCGCTACGAGGCGGCGAACACGCTGGTCGACGACCGGCACTACGACAACCTGTCCGGTCAGCAGGCCTACAAGTGCTTCGCGTGCAGCATCACCAAGGCATCAACGCCGTGACCTGCGTAGTGTGATGAGCGTGAATGCAACGAGCACACGCGAACTCCCGGTGGTCGTCGACGGCTGCGCGCGCGTGAGCGTGGCCGCCGAACCGCTGGACCGGCCGTCGGCGGAGCGGCTGGCCAAGCTCCTCAAGGCCGTGGCCGACCCGGCGCGGCTCCAGTTGTTGAGCATCATCCACGGCGCGGTCGAGGGGGAGGTGTGCGTCTGCGACCTGGTCGAACCGCTGGGCCTGAGCCAGCCGACGGTCAGCCACCACCTCAAGGTGCTCACGGACGCGGGCCTGCTCTCCCGCGAACGACGGGGCACGTGGGCGTACTTCAGCGTGGTCCCGGAGGGCTGGCAGGCGCTGCGCGCCCTGTTCGCGTGATCCGTCCACGGTGCGGGACGCTCGGCGCTTGCTTGCACCTAGATTAGATGGATGTCAATATAGATGGTATGACCGCCACGCTCAAGCAGGTCCGCAAGCAGGCGAGCGCCCCGTCGGAGCCCTGCTGCGAGCCGGTGCTGTCCGCTCCGCTGGAGCCGGACCACGCCGTCGACATGGCCAAGATGTTCAAGGCGATGGGCGACCCGATCCGGTTGCGGCTGCTGTCGCTGATCGCCGCGTCCTCGGCCACCGAGGCGGGCGAGTGCTGCGTGTGCGACCTCTCCGGCTCGTTCGACCTGTCCGGGCCCACCATCTCCTACCACCTGAAGATCCTCCGCGAGGCGGGGCTGGTGGAGTCCGACCGGCGCGGCACGTGGGTCTACTACCGGGCCGTGCAGGAGAACTTCGGCAGGCTCTCGGCGATGCTGGCCATCCCCGGCGTGGCGTCCGTCGGCTGCTCCTGACCGTCACACGGCGTCGGCGTGGTCGTGCAGCTCGTGGTTCCTGGCGAGCGGCACGACCGCCGAGGCGTCGCAGCAGGCCTCGCGCTGCCGACTCCGCGGCGTGTTGTCGGGGCGCAGCCAGCCGCGGGCGACGGCGTTCGCCCCGGCCTCGAAGCGGGAGCGGGCGTCGAGCTTGGCCATGAGGTCGGCGACCATCCGCCGCGCCGTGCGCAGGCCGATGCCCAACTTCTTGCACACCGCCTCGTCGGTCAGGCCCTGGCTGAGCAGGCGGAGCAGTTCCCGTTCCATGTTGCTGGGGCCGCCATCGCCCGGACACCGCTGCTCGCCCAACGGCGTGGCGGCGGTCCACACCTGCTCGAAGAGCGCCACCAGTGCCGTCACCACCCCGGCGCCCGCGACCTGGAACGCGCTGCAGTGCCCTGATTCGGGGGAGACCGGGAGCAACGCGGTGGTGCGGTCGAACACGAGCATCCACGTCGGCAGCGTCGGCGCCGTGCGCACCTCGCCGCCGGACGCGGTGAGCCACTCGGCGTAGCGCACGGACTGCCGGTCGTTGAAGGCGCAGTCCTGGTAGACGGTCCACACGGCCGCGCCGTTCTGGAGCAGTTCGCTGTCCAGCGCCCGTCGGGCGTCGAGGCCGTCGAGGGACTGGCTCCCGCCGGGGAGCAGGGACAGGCATTCGATTCGCGACTGGCGGGCCAGAACGCCGGACCTGGCGTGGACCGCCGCGATGCCGTCCAGGCGCTCCCACTCGTTGCGGATGCCCGCCCCGCACACCTCGTCGTACTCGGCGATGAGCCGGTTCGCCGCGGCGCGGGTGGCGGCGAACTCCTGCTGCTTGCGCAGCAGATCGGCCTGTTGGCGTTCCAGCAGGGAGTTCAGCGCGATGCTCGGACTGCCCGGCAGGAGCGAATCGGACGAAGTGCGCAGGAGGCAAAGTTCGGACAAGCGGGCGATGGCGTCGCGAACGGATCCCTCCGGGATGTCCAGTAGTGCGACGACTTCCGCGACCTCGCAACCCTGTCGCGTCAGGACGAACCGGTACACCGCCTGCGCTGTCTCGTCCAGCCCGAACGGTTGCAGCATGTACCCCCCCAGGGTAGCTGTGCCGACTGTGCTCGCTTGTATCGAGCGTCATCAATGTAGCAGTCGTTCCTGTGCGCCAAACGGCTTTAACCCACCGCTGTAATAGGAAAAGCAAATAGTGGGCTCCTGTCGGGAACTTTTGCCGAGTCAGGCAGCAAGCTGCCCGGCACGTTGCTGCCGGGCCCGTTCGCTTCCCCCGGCGGTCCACGGGATCGCAGGCTGTCACCGCTCTGCCGAGACGCAGGCGCCCTCCGCCCGACGCCCGACCACGCCAAGGGGATCACCGCATGAGCACAGCAACTCCGGACCCGCGCCTGGAAGCCGACGAGCTGACGGTGCGCACCCTGCCCGCCTTCGACCTCGTGGTGAAGGTGCTGGGTTCGAAGAGCTACTCCAACCGGTACATCGCGATCGCGGCCCTGTCCGGCCAGGAGGTCACGGTCGAGGGAGCCCTGGTCTCGGACGACACCGTGCTGCTGGCCAACGCGATCAACCAGTTCGGCCACGTGACCGTGACGATCGACCGGGAGAACGCGCGCTTCCACGTCGTGCCCACCGGCAAGCCGATGGCGGCCCCGGAGGAGGAGATCTACGTCGGCGCGGCGGGAACCCCCTTGCGGTTCCTCATCTCCATGGCCGGGCACGCGCCGGGCGTCAGCGTCATCACCGGCACCAAGCGCATGCAGGAACGCCCCATGGGCTCCCTGCTGGACGCCCTGCCCGCGCTCGGTGTGGACGCCACGGCCGTGCGCGGCAACGGCAGCCCGCCCATCCGGGTCGTCGGCGGCACCTTCCGCGGCGGCGCGACGAAGATCAGCGGCGCGGTCAGCAGCCAGTTCACCTCCAGCCTGCTCGTCAACGCGATCCGCGCCGAGCAGGACGTCGAGGTCACGATCATCGACGACCTGATCTCCAAGCCCTACGTGGACATGACCGTCGCGGCGCTCGCCGAGATGGGTGTGAAGGTGGAACGCGACGGTTACACGAAGTTCACCGTCGCGGCGGGACAGTCGGTGCGCGGCGGCTCGGTCACGGTCGAGCCCGACGCGTCCGGGATGTCCTACTTCCTTGCCGCGGCAGCGGTTCTGGGTGGCCGCATCACGATCCCCGGCATCGGTTCCGGTTCGCACCAGGGCGATGTCGGTCTGGTGGACGCCTTCGTCCGGATGGGCTGCGAGGCCGACGTCACCGCCGACTCGATCACCCTCAAGGGCGGGCCGCTGCGGGGCATCGACATCGACATGGAGGCCATGCCCGACGTCGTGCCGACGCTCGCCGTCGTGGCCGCGTTCGCCGAGGGCACGACCCGCATCACCAACATCGCCAGCCTCCGCGTCAAGGAGTGCGACCGGATCGCCGCGGTGACCACCGAGCTCCGCAAGATGGGCATCGAGGTCGACGAGGAGCCCGACGCGATGACCATCACCGGCGGCACCCCGCACGGGGCTGTCATCGACACCTACGACGACCACCGGATCGCGATGTGCTTCGCCATCGCCGGTCTGCGCACCGAGGGCGTCGTCATCAAGGAGCCCGGCTGCGTGGCCAAGTCGTTCCCGACCTTCTGGCAGACCCTCGACAAGCTCGCCGCCGACGGCCAGAGCACCCGATGAGCGAGGGCACGCCAGGAATCCTGCTGGTGCTCGACGGTTGGGGGCACGCTCCGCACGACGACGGCAACGCGATCTCCGCGGCCGCCACCCCGGTCCTGGACCGGCTGCTGTCGACGTGCCCGACCGTCCTGGTCGAGGCGTCGGGAACGGCGGTCGGACTGCTGCCGGACACGGTCGGCAACTCCGAGATCGGCCACATGGTCATCGGATCGGGCCGACCGGTGCCCTACGACAGCGTGCTGGTCGACCAGCAGATCCGCTCCGGCGGCCTGCGGACGAACCCCTTGCTCGGCAAGGCACTCGGCGAGGTGGCCTCGTCCGGGACGGCCCTGCACCTGATCGGCCTCTCCTCGGACGGGGCGATCCACGCGCACGTCGACCACCTCCGGGAACTCCTGGAGACCGCCGTCGAGCTGACCGTCGGCCAGGTCTGGATCCACGCGATCACCGACGGCCGCGACGTGTCCGACGGCACCGCCGGGACCTATCTCGGGCGGATCGAGAAGCACGCGGCGGAAGCCGGGGTCGGACGCGTCGCCAGCGTGGTGGGCCGCGGCTACGCGCTGGACAAGAGCGGCGACCTCGACCTCACCCGACAGGCGGGCCTGCTCATCGCCGACGGCGTCGGAGCACCCGTGGCACGTCCTCAGGAGGCCGTGGACGCGTCCGCGCGCGGTGACGAGTGGGTCGAGCCCGGTGTCGTCGTGGACGACGATGGAGAGCCCCTTGGCGCGGTGCGGGCCGGGGACGCGGTGCTGTTCACCAACTTCCGCAGCGACCGGATCCAGCAGCTCGCCGACTTCCTGGTCGAGCACCTGGCCGACCGCGACGTCGAGGTGCTGAGCCTGGCCCAGTACGACACCAGGGCCGACATCCCGCCGCTGGTGGGACGGGCGGAGACCGGCGGTGGACTGGCCGACGAGCTGGCACGCCACGGTCTGCGGTCCGTGCGGGTGGCGGAGAACGAGAAGTTCGAGCACGTGACCTACTACGTCAACGGCCGTGACGCCACGGCGCGGGCGGGCGAGGAGCACGTGCGGATCGCCGCCGACGAGCGGCCGGACTACCGCGCTCGTCCAGAGATGAACCTGGACGAGGTCGTCGAGGCCGTGGCGGGCGCCGCACGGCGCCCCGACGTGGACCTCGTCGTGGCGAACCTCGCCAACATCGACGTGGTCGGCCACACCGGCGACTTCGCCGCCACCGTCCTGGCGACCGAGCACACCGACCGGGCGGTGGACCGGATCCTCGCCACCGCCGCGGAAACCGGGCGCTGGGTGCTGCTCGTGGGCGACCACGGCAACGCGGAGCGCATGCTCAAACCCGGCGCTGATGGCGTGCCGCGGCCCTACGGCGGGCACACCACCAACCCGGTGCCCGCGGTCCTGGTGCCGGTCGACGGCCAGACCGTCGGCGACGCGCCCGAGAACCCGTCCCTCGCCGACATCGCCCCCACCGTCCTGCGCCTGCTGGGTCGCCCGGCGGGCGAGGTCATGACCGGACGGCCGCTGTGGTGACCGGCCCGCTGCACGCGCTCGCCGACTCGCTGCGGTCGTCGCTGACCGGGTCCGCCCCGGACGCGGGACATCCCGTGGTCGCGGCGGCGTTCGGGGCCGGTTCCACGGTGGCGCCCGTCGACGTCGGCAGCGGGCTGTGGGCGGTGCTCCGCACCGCGGCGGTCGGCGGACACCGGGTGTTGTGCGTGCACAACGTCACGGACGTGGCGCGGAGCTTCGCGCCCCACGTGCTCGACGGGGCGACGCCCCTCTTCCTGAGCGGGGAGACCAGCACCACCGAAGCCGCCGACGGCCTCCGCTGCGAACTGCGGCCGCACGGCTTCGTCTGGCTCGGCACGAGAAGTCCTGGGGAGGACAAGAGATGACTTCACGGCCACGGTTGGCCCTGGTGGGCAACTACAACACGTGCCAACCCGCGCATCCGCGGTTGGACGCGCTGATCCCGCACCTCGACGTGGACGTCGACTGGGTGGCCAGCGAGACCGTCACCGAGGACATCGCGGGCTACGACGGGATCTGGGTCGTTCCGGGATCGCCGTACGCCGACAAGCGGGCCGTCCTGCTGGCGATCCGGCTGGCCAGGGAGACCGGCATCCCCTACCTCGGCACCTGCGGCGGCTTCCAGCACGCCCTCATGGAGTACGGGCAGGCCGAACTCGGCTTCGCCGACGCCGACGACGTCCAGTACGACCCGGACGCGCGCACGCCGTTCATCGTCCCGCTGGCCTGCTCGCTGGCGGGGGAGCGGGCGCCGCTGTTCCTGTCCGAGGGCACGAGGCTCGCCGCGGTCTACGACGACGCCGAGAGCACCGTCGAGACCTACCACTGCAAGTACGGCCTCAACCCCGAGTACGTCGACGCCATCGTGCACAGCCCGATGCGGATCAGCGGCTGGGACGCGGAGAAGGCGCCCAGGGCGGTCGAGCTGCCCGACCACCCGTTCTTCATCGGCACCCTCTTCCAACCCGAGCTGTCCTCGACGCCGGAGTCGGTGCACCCCCTGATCACGGCTTTCCTCGCTGCGGTGTCGCAGCGAGCGCTGGTCACCAGCTAGACGAAGCAGAGGAGACCCGTCATGGAAGTTCTGGTGCTGGTGCTCGTGTTGGCCCTCGCCGCGGCGAACGGCGCCAACGACGTGCCCAAGGGCGTCGCGACCCTGTCCGCGGCCGGTGTCGCCAAGATCCGCACCGCGGTCGTCTGGGGCACGATCACGACCGCCATCGGCTGCCTGGTGTCGTTGACGTTCGCGGCGAAGATGACCGCGCTGTTCTCCAAGGGCATCGTCTCGCAGGCCCCGACCGCGCCGTTCGCGGTCGCGGTGCTGGTCGGCACCGGCGGGTGGGTCGCGTTCGCCACCTGGCGCAAGCTGCCGGTGTCCACCACGCACGCGCTGGTCGGCTCGCTGCTCGGCGCGGGCGTGCTGTTCGCCAGCAGTTCGGTGCAGTGGGGCGTGCTGGTCAACAAGGTCGTCGTGCCGCTGCTGCTCAGCGTCGCCGTGGCCTACGCGGTGTCCACCACGCTCACCTACGTCGGCCGTCTCGTGGTCGGCCGGACCACGGCCGGGAAGACCGCCGGGCCGCGGGTCGAGTCGGTCAAGTCCGGTGACGGCACGGCGGTGGTCACGGAGGAGGTGGTGGCCCCCACCGCGACGCCGAAGCTGACCGCGGTCAGCGCGCTGCACTGGGCCACCAGCGGGTTCACCAGCTTCGCCCGCGGCATGAACGACGCGCCCAAGATCGTCGCGATCGGGTCGTTCGCGCTGATCGGCGGGATGACCCCGTCCGGCCTGCTGTTCGGGGTCACCGCGGCGATGGCGATCGGCGGGCTCGTCGCGGGCTCCCGCGTCGCGAAGACGATGTCGGTGTGCGTGACGGACATGTCGCACGTCGAGGGCTTCACGGCCAACCTGACCACGGCCGCGCTGGTGGGCCTGGGCGCGTTCCAGGGACTGCCGATGTCGACCACGCAGGTCTCGGTGGGCGCCATCGCGGGCACCGCGGGCCGGGACTGGCACCGCATCCAGACCAAGTCGTTCCGCGACTTCGGCATCGCCTGGCTCGTCACGCCGCCGTTCGCGGCCGCCGTCGCGGCGCTGGCGTACCTGATCGCCTCCTGAACTGTTGACAGCCCCACCTTGATTCGATAAATCTGTATCTAGAAATTTTTCGAATCAAGGCGGGGCGAGGCCCCACCGGAGGAGGCGTGCGCCATGGCGAAGACCGAGGACATCAAGATCGAGCCGACCGGTGGGTTCATCTCCGACCCCACGAAGGCGCCCGCCTCCAGCGGTGGCGGCTGCTGCGGTGAACCCGCCGACAGCACCGGAGCCGTGGTCGGCGGGCAGGGCGGCGGTTGCTGCGGTGAGCCGACCGGCTGACGTCGTCGGCGCACCGCGTTTCGACCATCCGCACAGGGGGAGTGGCATGACAGGGGTCGTCACCGAGGGGGAACTCCTCGCCCTGGCCGACGGGATCGACCAGGCCCGGATCCTGGCGGCGCTGGAAGCGTTGTGCGCGCCCGAGTTCACCGGGCGCGGCATCGGCACCCCCGGCCACGACAAGGCCACGGACTGGGTGACGGCGACGTTCGCCGGGCTCGGGCTCGAACCGACCTCGCTCCCGTTCGGCATCCCCGAGGTCTACCGACTGGAGTCCGAGTCGCTGCTGGAAGTCGACGGTCCGCGGCTGTCCGCGACCCTCGAACACCGCGTCGACTACGCCGAACACCCCCGGTCCGGGCCGATGGACACCGTGGTGGAAGGCGTCGCGACCCCGTGGGACGACGCGCCGCGAGCCGGCGAGTGGACGATCCTGGACCACGTCCCGCAAGGCGACGCCTTCGCCGAACTCGCCGCGAAGGTGGACGCGGCGGGCGGCTTGGGCCTGCTCACCCCGCAGAACCCGGACGGTTCCGGCTTCCTCACCAAGCGCACCATCGGCGCTCCGCCCGTCCGGCTGCCCGTCGTGGCCGTGCGGTCGGACCTGCTGGAGCGGATGGCGGGCGGGACCGTGCGGGCCCACCTGCCGCTGTTCCGCGGCCCGGCCACCGGCACCGACGTCGTGGCAGGCCTTCCCGGCGGCGATCCCGACCACGCGAACCGGCCCGTGCTGATCTCCGCCCACTACGACGGCGTGGGCGCCGACCCCGGCCGCCACTTCGAGTGCGCGGGTGACAACGCCAGCGGCGTCGCGGTGCTCTTCGAGGTCGCACGGGTGCTGATCGCGCGTGGGACGCCGTTCCCCCGGCCGGTGTTGTTCGCCGTGGTCGACGCCGAAGAGGTCGGGGCGCTCGGCTCCCGGCACCACGCGGACCTCCTGGTCGCCGACGGCGTTCGCCCCGACGTGATCAACCTCGACATGGCCGGGAAGTTCAACGGCGCCGTCGCCGCCGAGGTCGGTGGCGACAGCGCCGCGTTGATCAGCGCCCTCGACCGCGCGGGCCGTGCGCTGCGCATCCCGTTGGCCGGCGGGGCCGTCGCGTCGGACAACCGGCAGTACGCCGGACGAGGCCTGCCCGCGGTCGGTCTCGGCCTCGGCGCGGCGCACTACCACTCGCCGCTGGACACGCTCGACCGCATCGATCCCGACGCCCTGCGCATGGCGGGCCGACTGGTCGTGCTCTCCACCGCCTTCCTGGCACACGACAACGAGAACATCGTCAAGGAGTAGGACCATGGCCGCCGCAGCGCAATCCGTATCCGCCCAGCTCATCCAGTTGTCGCCCGCCGTCCGCGACAGCCACGCGCTCCTCGCGTCCGCCCGGCAGGACTTCTTCAAGGTCGCGTTCGACGGCGACGCGCTCGACCCGAAGACCAAGGGCGCCGTCGCCCTCACGGCCGCGCTCGTGCAGGGCAACGAGGAGACCGTGCGCTCCTTCCTGGCCATCGCCAAGCAGCTCGGCCTGAACAACGAGGAGATCGGGCAGGTCGCCGGGATCGTGGAGGCCCTCAAGCCCGAGACCCAGCAGCGCCCCGCGCCCCAGGCGGCCGCGGCCGCCGCCGCACCGGTGAAGAAGGCCAGCACGTGCTGCTGATCGCCAGACCCCTCAGCGGCCGAGGAGGAGCAGGTGGCTGACCCCGGCAAGACGGTCGTCCTCATCGGCGGACGCGCCCACCGCGAGTTCGAGGTGCTGCACGACCTCGGCTACCGGATCCTCTACCTCGACAAGCGGGTGCCGCTGCACCTCATGGCGTGGGTCGACGTGCCCGTCGACGTCGACACCGACGACTGGGACCAGGTCGCCGAGGTGGTCCGCGACCAGCTCGACGGCCAGGCGCCCGCCGCGGTGCTCACCCACGTCGAGCCGCGCATCCCGCTGATGGCCCACCTCGCCGAGCAACTGCTCCCCGTGGGGCGCGGGCTCACGACGAGCGCGGCCCGCAACTGCCGGGACAAGTGGCACACCAGGACCGTCCTGGAAGCCGCGGGCCTGCCCGTGCCGCGCTTCGGCTTGGCCGAGGCCACCCGTGAGGCCGCGCGGATCGCCCGCGACATCGGCTTCCCCGTCGTCGTCAAGCCGCGGGACGGGGCGGGCGCGTTCGGCGTCCGCCGGTGCGAGACCGTCGAGGAGACGCGGATCGCCGCGGGCCACGTCCTCGACGAGGCCTCGCCCGACGCGCTGCCGGGCGTGCTCGTCGAGGAGTACCTGGACGGTCCGGAGTACGCGGTGCAGACCATCACCCGCGGCGGCAAGACCCGCGTGCTCAGCGTGTTCCGCCAGCACATGACCGAGCCGCCGGTGTTCGTGGAGCTGGGCTACGACTTCCCGTCCGGGCTGGCCGAGGACGAGCTGCGGGTGTTGGAACTCCTGGTCACGTCGGTGCTGGACGAACTCGGCGTGGACGACTGGGTCAGCCACACCCAGGTCCGGCTGTGCGCCGACGGGTTCCGGGTCGTCGAGGTCAACGCGCGACGGCCCGGCGGCAGGCTCGTGGAGATGACCGGGGCCGTGTCCGGTGTGGACATGGTCGACGCGGTGTCCCGGCTGGCGCTGGGGTTGCCGGTGGAGGAGGGCGAGCCACGCGCGACGCTGGCCCGCTACCGCAGCATCGTGTTCGAGGAAGCCGGGACGCTGCTCTACCAAGCGCCGCCGGCAGGGGCGTTCCCGTCCATCGTGGAGGTGGAAGTCCCGTCCGGCGACCAGGTCCAGCCGGTCGACCACCCGGACGGAGGCGTGTACGGCCGGATCCTCGTGTTCGCCGACTCGGTCGAGGAGGTGGACCGGTCCGAGCGGCGGGCTCGCGAAGCGCTGGACCTCCGGGTCGCGCCGTCGGACGACCTGACGTGGGTCGCCGCGGAGACCCGCGAGTTCAAGTCGTGCTGCTGAGGTGGCGGGGATGACCATCACGGACGTGGTCGGTGGCCGTCGGGTCGAGGTCGTGCGCGGTGTCGCCGACCTCGACCGCGAGGCGTGGAACGCTCTGGTGCGTGCCGCGGGCGGCAGCGTGTTCCACTCCTGGGAGTGGCTGGCGGCCTTCGAGGAGGCCCCGCCCGGTGTGTTCGAACCCGCGCACCAGCTCGCCTACGACGGCGACCGGCTCGTCGGCGTCTGCCCCGCCTACCTCGTGCACCACTGCCCGCGGCTGGAGCGGATCGCGGAGACCGCCGGGATCGACTTCGGCGGTCCCGTCCTGCTCGCGCACAGCCTGGCGGCGTTCGCCGGCGGGCCGCTCGCCCTGCCGGAGCACCCCGACGCGCGGGACGCGCTGATCTCGGGGCTCGCGGACACCGCCGCCGCGCTGGACGCGTGGGCGTGGGGCGCGGTCAACCTGCCCGCCGGTCGACTGGTCGGCCGCCTGATCGGAGCCGGGTACGCGACCGCCCGGCTCAACACCACCTACCTGCTCGACACCCGGCACGCCACCGTCGAGGACTACTGGAGCACGTTCCGCAGCAAGCACCGCCGTGAACTCCAGCGGGAACGCAGGGTGTTGACGCGAAGCGGTGTCCGCATCACCGAGTCCGCTCCGGACGCCGACACCCACGTGCGCCTGGTGCACGGGGTGGTGGCCGACCACGGGGCCTCGCTCGACGTGCTGCCCGAGGACTTCCTGCGTGCGCTGCACCGGCACCTGGCGCCCCACGACCGCAGCCTCACCGCGGTCGACCTGTCCGGCGACGCGATCGCCGTGTTCGCCGCCTACGACTTCGGGTCCGAGCGGTCGCTGTGGTTGGCCGGACTGGACGTCGACCGGCTCGACTCCTTCGGCCCCTACCGGCCGATGGTGGCCGCCGCCGTCGAATCGGCCATCACCGCGGGCGTCCCCCTGGTGAACCTCGGCCGGGGCAACCCCGCGCCGAAGCGCCGCGTCGGCGCTGTCGCGGCCCCCCTGTACCTCGCGCTCGCCACCGCCGACCGCGCTCGCACCGCGCTCCTGCACGCGGCGCTGCGGAGGCTGGAGCGCGACGGCGCCGACCACGACGACGTCGGGGACGGGTGTTGTTGATGAGCACCGACGACCGTCCGAGCATCGCGTGCGTCTCGGGTCGCCGGGTGGTGGACGTGCTGGCGGGCATGGACGTGCGCACCGTGCTGCTGGGGGATCCCACCCCGCTGGACCTGGCGTGCCTCGCCGACGTGCCGCTCGACGTCGACCTCGGCGACTGGAAGACCACCGAGGTCGTGCTCGGCGCGCTGCACCGGGTCCGACCGCTGACCGCGGTCTTCAGCGTCTTCGACGCCCACCTGCCCTTGGCGAGCTACCTCGCCGAGCGGTTGGACGTGCGCGGTCTGTCGCTGGCAGCGGCGTTGGCCTGCGACGACAAGGCCCGGATGAGGCTGGCGCTGGAAGGCGCGGGCATCACCGGTCCTCGGTACCTCGCCGTCGACGACCCCGCCGACGCCCCGTCCGCGGCCCGCCGCCTCGGCTTCCCCGTCGTGGTCAAGAAAGCAGTGGGGGCACGCGGTCGCGGTTCGCTCGTGTGCCACGACGACGCGGACGTCGCCGGCGCGGTGACGGCGTTCGGCGGAGGCCCCGTGCTCGTCGAGAGCTACGTCGACGGGCCCGAGTACGCGATCCAGACGATCACCGTCGACGGCGTGACCGAGGTGGTCAACGTGCTCGCCCAGCACGTCGGCTCGGGACCGCGGCAACCCGAACTGGGGTACGACTACCCCAGCGGACTCGGTGAGGTCGGCGACCTCGCGGTGGGGAAGTTCGCGACCTCCGCCCTGCGCGCCTTGGGCTTCGACAACGGCGTCGCCCACGTGCAGGTGCGCGTGAGCGACGACGGGCCGGTCCTGATCAACGTCGCGGCCCGACCACCCGGAGGGCAGTTGTGCGCCTTGACCGAGCGGGTGTCCGGTGTGGACATGACCCGCGCGGCCGTCGACGTGGCGCTCGGACTTCCCCTGCTGCGCCAGGAGCCGACGGCCTCCCGCGCCCTGTACCGCTGCGTGGCCTTCGGCCAAGCCGGGGTCGTGGACTACGACGTCGGCGCGCTCGACTCGCCAGGGGTCTTCCTGGACGTGGAACCGGGTGATCCGGTGCACCCCGCGGACGATCCACGCGGCGGCAGCTACGGCCGGATCGTGGTGTACGGCGACGAGACCCCTCAGCTGCTCCGGGACTACCACGGCATTCTCGACTCCCTTCGACCCCGTGTCAGACCTAGCCGGATGTGGTGACAACCGATGACCGACAACGTCAGCCCGCGCACCAGGGTGCTGGTGCTCAGCGGGCAGCGAACCGTGAAGATGCTCAAGGAGCGCACCGACTACGAGGTCGTCTACGCCGACGAGGGCATGTCCCTGGACATGCTGCTGCTGGCCGACTTCCCCTTGGAGGTGAGCTTCGACGACTGGGAGGCGCTGGCCGTCCAGGTCGCCCAGGTGCACGCCCAGCGACCCCTCGACGCGATCGTGACGGGCGTCGACCGGCTGGTGCCCCTGGCCGGGATGCTCGCCGAACGCCTGGGGCTGACCACCGGGATCACCGAGGAGGCCGCCCGCAACTGCAACGACAAGGCGGCGACCGAACGGCTCCTGGAAGCCGCCGGAGTTCCCGTGCCCGAGCACCGCGTCGTCCGCTCCGCGGTGGAAGGCGTCGCCGCGGCGGGGGAGATCGGGCTGCCGGTCGTCGTGAAGCCCAGGGACGGGACCAGCGCCGCGGGGCTGATGCACTGCGAGACCCCCGAGGACGTCGAGGAGGCCGTCGCGGACATCCTCGCCGACGGCCGGGATTCCGCGTTGATCGAGGAATTCCTCGTCGGAGCCGAGTTCGGGGTGTTCGCGAGCCGGGTCGGCGGCAAGACGACCGTGCTGTACGTGGTCGAGGGGGACGTGGGTCCGCCGCCCAAGTTCGTCAAGGTCGGGGCCTGGTTCCCCAGCACGCTGGCCGAAGGGCAGCTCGCCGAGGTCGAACGGCTGACCGACGAGGCGCTCACGGCCGTGGGACTGGACAACTGGGTGGCGTCGTTGCAGTTCATGTTCACCGAGGCCGGGCCCAAGGCGGGCGAGATCAACCCCAGGGTGTCCGGTGGCCAAGGCGTGGAGCTGATCGCGGCGACCTCGGGGTACGAGCCGACCCTGGTGGCGGTCGAGGCCGCGCTCGGCCGACACGTCACGCCGACGGAACCCCTTGCCGCGGCGGGGTTGTACCGCAGCATCGTGTTCGCCGAGGCGGGCCGGGTGCGCTACCGGGAGGACCTGCTCGGGTCCATCGAGGGACTGGAATCGCCCGTCCCGCCGTTCATCGAGTTCGACGTGCGGCCCGGTGACGCCGTGCTGCCCATCAACCACCCGCGCGGCGGCGCCTTCGGCCGTGTCGTGCTGGCGGGCCGCAGCGCCGACGAGCTGGACCGCGACTACCAGCGGATCATCACCCAGTTGGACCTGCGGGTGGAGCGCGCCGGTGCCGTCGAGGCCACGGTCGAGCGCGCTCACACCTCTTGCTGCTGAAGGAAAACCGTTAATAGGTCCGTTCCGCTTGACTGTCGGCACGCACCTTGCTTTGATACTTTTGAAAGTATCTAATCAAGGCCTGGGGAGGTGAACATGGCTGACGACATGATCGGTTCCGGCTGCTGCGAGACCAGCGGCATGGAGGACGTCGCGGAGGATGGCACCGAGTGCGGGTGCGCCTGTGCGTGCTGCGACTAGGCATCCGACGTTCCGGGTGAGTTCCGAAGCGGGCCGCGCCCGCCTCCTACGGGTGCGGCCCGCCGCGCACCCCCTCTGCTCCGCCGAACCAGAGAAGAAGAGGACTCGATGTGAAAGAGTCGCTCCGCGCGTTGCGCTTCATGTACAGCTACCCGTTGCGCTACCGCGGCGCGATGGCGCTGGCGACCGCCGTCATGCTGCTCGGCCTCCTGGGCAACATCGCCATCCCGCTGCTGATGCGCGTCGCGATCGACGTCGGCGTCCTCGGCGGTGACTCCCAGCTCCTGCTGGTGATCGCGGTCGGCGTGCTCGCCGCGGGCGGCGCGACCACCGCGCTGCTCCACATCGGCAAGCGCATGAGGTTCGGCATCGCCAGCAAGGCCGTCACCGACCTGCGTCGGGACATGTTCGCCAAGCTCCTGCAACTGGGGCCCGCCGACGTGGCCGAGGCGTCCGGTGGCCGTGCCCTCACCCGCCTCATCTCCGACGCGGTCGCCGTGCGCGGCCTCACCAACGGCGGCCTGCTCGAACTGCTCAACCAGATCCTGGTCACCGGCGCGATGCTCGTCGCCGCGCTGATCATCGACTGGCGCACGACGTTGATCTCCGTCATCCCCATGGCGTTCGTGATCCTGGGCAACATGACGGTCCAGTTGCGACTGCAGAAGTCGTTCGTGGAACTCAAGGGCCAGTTCACCAAGCTGCTCGCCGGTGTCGGCGAATCGCTCGCGAACATCAACATGGTCAAGTCCTTCGGCCGCGAGGACGCCGCGTCCGGCAAGCTGCACAAGATCAACGAGGACCACGCCGCCCGCGACGGCAGGATGAAGACCACCTACAGCCGGTGGGAGGCCTTCCTCAACGTCATCGGCGGCCTGCCCACCCCGATCGCCCTGTTCGTCGGCGGCAACGCGGTGGTGGACGGCACGCTCACCGTCGGCAGCCTGGTCGCGATCGTCGCGCTGATCATGATGTTCCAGATGAGCGTCCACATGCTCTCCATGAACGTCAACGGCGCCTTCCGCTCCACCGTCACCGCCCAGCGCCTCCTCAACGTGATCGACGCGAAGTCGGTGCTGACCGAACGCGACGACACCCGGCCGATGCCCGAGCTCGCCGGTGCGCTGAGCGCGAGCGGAGTCGTGGTCGAGATCGCCGGACGACCGGTGCTCGACGGCGTGGACGTGACCATCGAGGCGGGGGAGAGCGTCGCCCTCGTCGGCCCGACCGGCAGCGGCAAGTCCACCCTGCTGCACGCCCTGGCCCGCCTCCGCGACCCCCAGGAAGGCGTCGTCGGCTTCGACGGCGTCGACGCCCGCGAGTTCAGCCTCACCGATGTGCGCCACCACGTGGTGTGCCTGCCGCAGCGGCAGTGGATCTTCGAGGGAACGCTGGAGGAGAACGTCGGCTTCGCCCGTCCCGAGGCGACGACCGAGCAGATCGCGGACGCGGTCACGGCGGCGGGTTTGAGCCACATCCCCCTGGACCGCCAGTTCGGCTCCAGCACGCTCGACCTGTCGGCGGGTGAACGCCAGCGGATCGGCCTCGCCCGAGCCCTGCTCGTCGACCCCGAGGTCCTGCTGCTGGACAACCCGACCGCGAACCTCGACGCCGAGACCGAGGCGGCGCTGCTCGACACCATCGTCGCCGTCCGCGGCAAGCGCACGCTGGTCATCGCCACCCAACAACCCTCCGTGGCCCGCTACGTCGACCGCGTGATCACCCTGCGCGGCGGTCACGTGGAGGCGGACGAAGCCGCCCTGACCCTGGCCCACGCCGGAACGTCCGAAGGAGCCCGGGGCAATGGCTGACCCGACCACCAGGACCGCCGAACCGGCGGACGCCCGCGCGGCCCGCAAGATCCTCTGGAACGCCGTCAAGCGGTTCCTGCCCTACATGCGGCCGCACCTGGGTTGGATGTCCATCGCCACCCTCATGGCGGTGCTGTCCTCGATCACCACCATCGCCGTGATGTACACGGTCATGGCGGGCATCGGGCACATCGTCCTCGGTGACCTCGCCGCGATCCAGGGCACCGCGATCAACCTCATGGTGCTGGTCGTCGTCGAGAACGTCATCCGGATCGTCTACAACGCGGCGATGATCCGGGTCAACGAGCGCCTGACCGTGACGATCCGCAACGACCTCGTGGCACGGCTGCACAGCGTGCAGCTCTCCCGCCACGTGGAGCAGGCCAGCGGCGAGTGGGTCACCCGCGTCCTGTTCGAGGCCAACAGGTTCCGC
>Ga0247771_1000043_pt1 | contig 55497 bp, 60 predicted proteins | sample UWRJL197509C6_FD_179948 | JGI IMG/M metagenome (GOLD analysis project Ga0247771, IMG submission 179948) | Plant litter microbial communities from Arlington Agricultural Research Station in Wisconsin, United States - UWRJ-L197-509C-6 | ecosystem: Environmental > Terrestrial > Plant litter >... | reverse complement strand
CCTTGCCGTTCTGGATCACCGTCTGGATCTTCTCGTCGGCGCGTGCCTCGGCCAACCGGTCGCGCTCACGCACAGGTCCGATTCGTCGTTCCGTGATCAAAGGTGCTCCTCATCCGGTTCCGGAACCGCAGCGGGGGAGACGCGATTCCGGTTTGGCGCCCGCCCAACACCAGGTCACGGTATTGGCCGGTACCCACCGAGACTACGCCGTTCAGGCAACGTTGGGCACACCTCTGCTCGGATCGATACCTGAAGAACACCCGATCGCCCGTCACTCCGCGTCGAGGTCGAGGTCCCTCAACCGGCCTCGGGAGGTCACGCCGAGCTTCGGGAACATGCGGTAGAGGTGGGAGCCGACCGTCCGCGGGCTCAGGTGCAGCCGCAGGCCGATCTCCCGGTTGCTGAGGCCCGCCGCGGCGAGTCTGGCGACCTGCAACTCCTGCGGCGTCAGGGTTCCGGTCCCGCGCTGGAACGATCCCCCGGCGGCCCGCAGCTCGGACTCTGCGCGGCGGGCCCACGCCGTGGCGCCGAGTCCGCCGTACAGCTCGGCCGCGGCCCTCAACTGCCCGCGCGCGTCGACCCCGCGACGCTCGCGGCGCAGCCATTCCCCGTAGTGCAGGTGGGTTCGCGCGCGGACGAACGGCCGGTCCTGGCCATCCTCAGTGGACAGTGCGCCGAGGAAGTGCGGCTCGGGGTCGTCGGAGAGCAGCGCGCGGCAGTGGTGCAGCCGCTCCCGCGTCCACACCCGGTCACCGGCCCACTTCTCGAACCACTCGACCCGCTCCCACGCGACCTCGGGCTTGCCGAGGCGCAGCGCGGCCTCGACCACGTCGGTCAGCGCGCCGAGCGTCATCAGCGGCTGCACGCCCAGGTCGACCAGCCTGCCGAGCGCCTCGGCGTCACCGCCGTCGACGAGCGCCAGGTGGCCGAGCGCCGCGTGCGCCATCGCCACGGCCGTGTGCTGCCGCAGCGGCACGGCGATGGCCAGCGCTCGATCGGTGTGCCGCACGCACTCCTCGACCTCCCCGCGCGCGGCGAACCGCGCGAGCACGGCGAGCAGGGTGGCCCGCCACCCGCGCTGTCCGGTCTCGTGGGAGAACCGGATCCCCTCCTCGGCGTGCGCGATCCCCGAGTCCCACAACCCGAGCCGGAAGTCGATGTCCGCCTGGTAGTAGTGGAGTTCCGGGATCGCCCCCGTCGCGGCCACGGCCCGCAGCTTGCTGCCCGCCAGTTCCGCGAGCTTGCGGGCCTCCCGCTGGTCGGGGCCGAGCCAGCCGATCACCGTCGCCCACATCCACGTGCGGCCGCCGCTCTCCGGGTGGGACGCGGCCAGCGCGCCCGGCAGGTCCCACAGCTCGGCGGAGTCGATCACCCCGTCCGCCAGCGCTCGCGCTGCCCGCAGCGTGGCGGGCGCGCAGGGGAGTTCGAAGATCCGTTCGGTGGCCGCCCGCGCGGCGATCATGTCGCCAGCCAGGAACGCGGCCGACGACGCCAGCGTGAACGTCCACGCGGCCTCCTCCGGATCGGTGTCCGCCAGGAGTTCGCCGCACCGCAGCAGGTGCGCGCGCGCCACGGCCGGATCGCCGTCGTAGAGCTCGATGGTGCCGTTGAGCTGCGCCAGCGTGACCGCGGGTACGGGGTCGGCCATGACCTCGTCGACCAGCGTCCTGGCGACGTCGGGCTGACCGGAGTTCAGCGCCACGAACGCCGCCGTGACCAGCCTGCGCCGCCGCCCGTCCGCCGTGCCGCTCAGCTGCGCGGCCCGGCGCAGCACGGACACCGCTGCCGCTTCCCCGCCTCGGCGGCGAGCCGCGTCCGCGCCCCGTTCCACGGCTTCGGCCAGCCGTTCGTCCGGCGCGGTCGCGGCGACGGCCCGGTGCCAGGTGGCGCGGTCGGGGTGCGCGCCGAGCTGGTCCGCGATGGCCAGGTGCGCGGCCCGGCGGCGGTGGAACGTGGCGTCGGCGTACACCGCCGACCGCACCAGCGGGTGCCGGAACCTCAGCTCCGCGCCGACCACCGCGAGCAGCCCGGAGTCCTCGGCCTCGCCGAGCGCGTCGGCGGGCAGCCCGAGCCGCGCCGCCGCGCCCAGCACCGTGTCCAGCGACCCGGTGTCCTCCGCCGCGGCCACCAGCAGCAGGTCCCGCGCCCGCGCGGGCAGCGCCTCCACCCGCCGCAGGAACGCCTTGCGCACCCGGCTCCCCAGCGGCACGGTCCCGGTGAGCGCGAAGTCCGCGACGAGCTGCCGCGGATCACCGCCGTCCGCGAGTTCCAGCAACGCCAACGGGTTCCCACCGGTCGCCGCGAGCACGGCGTCGTTCGGCCGGTCCCACCCGCGCTCCGCCAGCAGCCGCGCCGCGTCCGGCTTCGCCAGCCCCTCCAGCGACAGCTCCGGCAGGTCCGAGGTGTCCACTGTGGAGTCCCGAACGGCGAGCAGCACCGCGATCCGGTCCGCCGCCAGCCTGCGGCAGCAGAACAGCAGGGCCGCCGACGACGCCCGGTCCAGCCACTGGAGGTCGTCCACCACCACGAGCAGCGGCTCCTGGGCCGCGGCCGCGGCGAGCAGGCCCACCAACGCCGCCGACACGACGAAGTCGGACGCCGCCCCGTCCACGACCCCGAGCGCCCCGCGCACCGCGTCGGCCTGCGCGGCGGGCAGGCCGTCGACGTGCCGCAGCACCGGCCGCACCAGCTGGTGCAGCCCGCTGAACGCCTGCGCCACCTCGGATTCCACGCCCGCGCAGCTCAGCACGCGCATCCCGTCGGCCCTCGCGACAGCGTCGCGCAGCAACGTGCTCTTCCCGATCCCGGCCTCGCCGCGCAGCACCAGCACGCGACCGCGGCCCGCCCGCGCGTCGGCCAGCAGCCCGGCGATGGCGTCCCGCTCGGCCCGGCGCCCGTGGATCACGCCCCCGACTGTAGTGCCGACTGCAGTCGTTCCGACTGAAGCGCGCGGCCCTCCCCGACGGCGACGCTGTCCCCCTCACCGAGGGGGATGGACATGACCACCGACACGACGTTCTGGCGCCGCCCGTGGATCGCGCCGCTGCTGTTCCTGACCGTGGCCTTCCTGGCCTTCTCGCTGCCCCCGTACCTGACCCTGGACCCGGCCCAGTCCAGGCTCCCGGTCCGCGAGGGCGCGCCGCTGCACTACCCGGCGCTGGTCCTGCACATCCTCTTCGGCACGGTGGCGCTGCTCGCGAGCTGCTTCCAGGTGTGGCCGTGGTTCCGGGGCCGTTACCCGGCGATCCACCGCCGCGTCGGCAGGCTGTACGTGTTCGCGGGCGTCCTCCCGGCGTCGCTCCTGGCGGTCCCCGTGTCCCTCTACGGCCACACCGGGTTCGTCGGCGCCACCGGCAACCTGATGCTGTCGTTCCTCTGGCTGACCACGACCGTCGCCGGCTTCCGGACGGCCCGCCAGCGCCATTTCCAGGACCACCGCAGGTGGATGATCCGCAGCTTCGCGCTGGGCATGTCCATCGTGGTCAACCGCCTGTGGGGCGTCCTGCTGGCCTTCCTGGTCGTCCCGCTCCTGGCCTCCACCCCGGCCGAGACCGAGGCGTTGAGCGGGCAGGCGTTCGCCGCGAGCGTGTGGCTCAGCTGGGTCGTGAACGCCGTGATCGCCGAGTGGTGGATCGAACGCACCCGCAAGCGCTCCCGAACCCCTCGACAGGCGGTGCCCGTTTCGTAGTAGTCTGCCCGCATTCAAACTTGAGTACGGGGGCTGACCGTGACCGAGAAGACCATCCCGATCCTGCCGTGCCGCTCGATCGACGACGTCCTGGCGTTCTACGAGGCCATCGGCTTCGAGGTGACCTACCGCCAGACGAGCCCGAACACCTTCGCGATCGTCCGGCGCGGCGAGATCGAACTCCAGTTCTTCGTCCTGAAGGCCGTCGACCCGGCCAACTCCTACAGCACCTGCTACGTCATCACGACCGACGTGGACGCCCTCTACCAGGCGTTCCGCGACGGCATCAAGAAGGCCACCGGCCGCGTCCCGCTCCGCGGCGTGCCCCGCATCGGCGCGCTGAAGAACATGTCCTACGGGGTCCGCCAGTTCGTCATGACGGACCCCGGCGGCAACATGATCCGCATCGGCCAGCCGATCACCACGACCGCCACCCCACCCAAGTCCCGTCTGGACCGCGCCCTGGCCACCGCGATCCTGCTGGGCGACTCCAAGGAAGACCCGAAGGCGGCGGCGAAAACCCTGGACCGCGCCCTCACCTCCACCACCGACGCGGACCCGACGACCCGCTACCGGGCACTCGTCTTCCGCGCGGACCTGGCCCTGCGCCTGGGCGACAAGGCGGAGGCCTCGACGTTCCTGGCCTCGGCCACCTCGGTCTCCCTCGCCCCGGAAGACCGCACCTCCCTGACCGACGACCTCACCCGCGCCCAGGACCTCAACGCCGAACTGGCCGCCCCCTGAGCCTCACACCACCCTCTGCCGCTCCGCGATCCAGGTGGCGATCTGCGTCCGGGAGCTGAACCCCAACTTCTGCAGGATCCTCTCCACGTGCCCCTCGGCGGTCCGCCGTGCGATCACCAACCGCACGGCGATGTCCTTGTTCGACAACCCGCCCGCCACCAGGTCGGCCACTTCCTGCTCCCGCCGGGTCAACGGCGTGGGAGGCGCCTCCACCACGACCGGCTCCTCCTCCAACGCGAACCCGACGGCCTCCTCCAACCCGAAGGCCATCCCCTGCCGCAGGGCGACCCCGAACGCCCGCTCCCCCAGCACCCCGATGGCCCCGCGCTCGCACACCCCGTGCGGCGCACCGAAATACCGCGACCCGAACATCGGATACCCCACCGACGACCAGATCTCGTGCGCCGCGCCCAACAACACCGCCGCCCGTGACGCGACTCCCCGAGCCGCCGCGTTCCACGCCAGCACCTCGACGGCCAGCACGAGCCCCAGCAGGTCGTTGAACCCCCTCTTCACCCGCAGGCACTCCCGCGCCAACGCCTCCGACGCGTCGAAGTCGCCCCGAGCGAACGCGCACATCGCCAACACCCACGTCGCGTACGCCGTGGCCCACTGCTCCCCGTACCGCTCCCCCAACTCCCGAGCCTCGGCGCACAACTCCGCGGCCCGGTCGAAGTCCCCCTGGAACACGGCCACGACTCCCAGCTCGATCCGAGCCAGCAGCACGTTGCTGTTCAGCAGCCCCAACTTCCAGTACCGGTCCCACGACTCCTCGAACAACGAGGCGGCCCGGTCCAGCTCGTCCCCGATCAGCTTCGTGCAGGCCAACCGGTGCGTCGAATACGCCAGCGCGGACTCGTCCCCCGCCTCCCGCGCGTACTCCCGGCACTCCTCCAACATCTCCACGGCCGCGCCCAGGTCCCCCTGCACGGTGGCCAGGTACCCGCCGACCCACAACACCTTCGCCCGCTCGGCCCCCGGAGCGCACGCCAGCCCCAGCACCCGGTCCACCCACCGCCGTCCCTCCCCCAGCGCCCCGCACCCGGCCCAGTAGAACCACAACGTCCCCACCAGGTGCAGCCCCACCACGTGCCCGGCCGTGGACCCCAGGCAGTGGTCCAACGCCACCCGCAGGTTCGCGTGCTCCGCCCGCATCCGCGCCTGCACGTCCGGCTGCGACGGCCCGAACCACTCCCGTTCCCCTCGCTCCGCGACCGCCACGAAGTGGTCCCGGTGCCGCCGCCGCAACGACTCCTCCTCGTCCACGGCCCGCAACCGGTCCCGCCCGAACTGCCGCAACGGCTCCAGCAACCGGAACCGCACCCCGTCGACCCCTTGCTCCCCGATCAGCACGGACCGGTCGACCAGCCCGCTGAGCACCTCCAACGACCCGTCGCACACCTCAGCGGCGGCTTCCAGCCCGAAACTCCCGGCGAACACCGACACCCGCCGCCACAGGTTCTGCTCGGCCTCCGTGCACAGCGCGTAGCTCCACTCGACGGCGGCCCGCAGCGTCTGGTGACGCGGCACGCCGCCACGCCGTCCGGCCGCCAACAGCCGGTACGTGTCGTGCAACCCGTCCCGCAGCAGCTCCAACGGCAGCAGCCGCACCCGCACCGCCGCCAGCTCGATCGCCAGCGGGATCCCGCCGAGGAGGTGGCAGATCTCCGCCACCAGCGTCTCGTTGGCCGCCGTCAGCGCGAACTCCGGCGACACCGCCGCGGCCCGTTCCGCGAACAGCTCCAGCGCCGGGTACGACACCCCGCGCGGTGGCTCCTGCGGGTCGGGCAACCCCAGCGGCGCCACCTGCCAGAGGTGTTCCCCCTCGACGTCCAACCGCTCCCGGCTGGTGGCCAGCACCCGCAGGCCGGGCGCGACCCGCAGCACCGTGTCCGCCAGGGCCGCGACCGCGTCGAGCAGGTGTTCGCAGCCGTCGACCACGACCAGCGCCTGCCGGTCCCGCAGGTGCTCCACCAGCACGGACGTCAGGTCGCGCCCGGTGTCGTCGTGCGCGCCGAGCGCCCCGAGGACCGTGTGCGCCAGCAGGTCGGCGTCGACGATGTGGGCGAGTTCGACGAACCACACCCCGTCGGTGAACGCCCGGCGCAGGTCCGCCGCGGCGTGCAGCGCCAGCCGCGTCTTGCCGACGCCGCCGACCCCGGTCAGGGTGACCAGCCTCGCCTTCGCCAGCAGCCGTTTGACCTCGGCCACGTCGTGCTTGCGGCCGACGAACCCCGTGGTGCTGGCGGGGAGGTTGCCGACCTGCCCGGACCGGGCGAAAGCTCCCACGCCGGCACCATAGGGTCGGCCGGACAGCGGGTCAATCCGGTGTTCCGGTAGCGCTGGGCAACACGGGTAATTACCCCCTAGCCCGCGCGCGGACCCCGGCGGAACCTTCGGTGATGGGAGCCGAGGACGAGCTGCGCATCACCACCGGGCACCGCGAGGGCGTGCTGGTGGTGACCGTCGAGGGCAGGCTCGACTGGTCCACCTACCTGCGCGTCCAGGACGAGCTGCTGGACCACGCGGGCCGCGAACCGCTCGGCGTCGTCGTGGAGATCGACGGTCTGGCCGTCCGCTCCCCGGTGCTGCTGGTGGCGTTCGACATCGTCTGGACGTCCGCGGCCCGCTGGCCCGGTACACCATTGATGATGGTGGTCAGCAATCCCGCGATCACCGAGCTGCTCGACGCCAGGGGCCTGCCGCGCCACATGCCGAGGTTCCGCACGACCGAAGAGGCGCTCGCCGCCGTCGTCGTGCTCCGGCACGGCGACCAGGTCGACGCCCCGCTGCCCACGTGCCGCTGCCAGCCCCACGTGGCCGAGGAGATCACCGAACGCGCGTGTCGCCGCTGGGGCGTGTCGTCCCTGCTGGAGATCGCGCCGCAGGTCGCGGCGGAGATGGTCAGCCACACCGACGACGACACCTCCGCCAGCCTGGTGCTGCGCCGCCGCGACCGCGAGCTCTCGATCGGCGTCCGCACCTCCACCAGGCTCGCCACCGGCGAACGCCTGACGCTGCGGCACAACATCGCGTCCATCGCGGTCTGCGACTTCCGCATGGGCGAGACCAGGATCGGCTCCGACCGCATGGTCCTGTGGACCGTCCTGGACATCCCGACCGGTCAGCCCGCCATCGCCAACTGACGGCGGAGCAGGTCGGCGCGCGGCAGGCGTTGCGCCAGCGGGGCGAACCGGTACTCGGGCGTGGCCCGGTAGAAGTCGTCGCCTTCGTAGCGCGGGAACACGTGCACGTGGTGGTGCCAGACGTGCTGGGTGCCCGCGGGCTCGTTGTGCTGGCGGGTCGACACCCCCGCGCACCCGGCGTAGGCGGCGCGCAGCGCGATCGCGACCTCGCGCACCAGGTCGTGCACCGCGTGGCCGTCCTCGGCGGGCAGGTCGTAGAGGTTCTCGTGGTGCGCGTTGGGGATCACCAGCACGTGGCCCTCGTTGCCGGGCCGCCAGTGGGACGCGATCAACGCCGTCGCCAGGTCGGTGCGCCGCAGGACGTCGCGCTGGTCGTCCTGCTCGGTGTCCCCGCCGTCGAGCAGGAAGCAGAACGGGCAGTGGTAGCCCTCGGGTTCGTGGTTGAACACGGGCACTTCCTCCGGACAAAGGGAACGGGGTGCGACCACGGATGGTCGCACCCCGTTCCCCCCACCGATCCAGCAGTGCAGGGGCTGGATCAGCAGTACAGGTTGTTGCCCGCCGTCGTGCCGAGGATCTGCACGAAGCGGTTGTAGGCGTCGACCCGGCTCTGCACCTGGGCCGGGTTGCGGCCGCCGCACTCGAGGCTGCCGTTGATGCTGCGGATCGTCTCGCCGAAGCCCGCGCCGTTGACCATCGCGTTGTGCGGGGTCATCGTGCCGGGACCGGACTGCGTGTTCCAGTACCAGAGGCCGGTCTTCCAGGCGACCGACGCGTTGCGCTCGACCTGGTACGGGTCGGCCAGCAGGTTGATGCCCAGCGCGTCACCGGCGGCCTTGTAGTTGAAGTTCCAGCTCAGCTGGATCGGCCCGCGACCGTAGTACGCCGCGGTGCCCGCCGGGCAGCCGTAGGACTGGCTGGTGTCGCAGTAGTGCGGGTAGTTCGCGGTGTTCTGCTCCACGATGTAGACCAGTCCACCGGTCTCGTGGTTCACGTTCGCCAGGAACGCCGCGGCTTCCTGCTTCTTCACCGTGTCGCTGCCGGAGTTCGCGAAGCCGGGGTAGGCGCTCAGCGCCGCCGTGAGACCGCTGTAGGTGTAGAAGCCGTTGCGGCCGGGGAACATCTGGTTGAACTGCGACTCCGACACCACGAATCCCCCGTTGCCGGGCGGGTTCGTGGGCGGGGTGGTCGTGCCGCCGCCGCAGGTGAAGGGGTCCCAGTACCAGGTGCTGATGATCGGGTCGTAGCCGGGGTTGTCGTGCTCGGCGATGTAGTAGTTGCCGTTGGTGTAGCGCACGATGTTGCCCGTGACGTAGTTCCGCCCCGCGGCCCAGTTCGGGTAGTCGCAGGTGGGCGTCGTGCTGCCGCCACCGCAGGCGCCCTGGTCAGCCCACACGCTGTTGGTGCCGGGCGCCTCGTTCTGCGTCCACCACTGCGCGAGCCAGTTGTGGCTGTTGTAGGAGGCCGTCATGCCGCCCGTGTAGACCGATCCGGAATTCCACGCGCCGGCGCAGCTGGCGGCGGTCGCCGAGGAGGTCGGCAGGACGACCGCCAGCACCGTCGCACAGGCCACCGCGACGAACGCGGCGAGAATACGAAGCCTCGACATTGATCACTCCTCCGTGCGGTTTGCGCAGGGCCGCACACATTGACGACAAGACCGATTCCGGGGCATGCCGACCAAGCCGACGAGTCGGCTTGCTGGGATGACACCTGTGACCGGTGCCACAGTGAACCGCAGGTGGTATAGACCAGTCAAGGGTTTAGACCATTTTCCGACCGACATCGTCCATGATCTTCAGGAATGTGAACCCGCTGGTCCCAGCCCCGCCGCAGCGAACAAACGGTTGCAGCAGGTGTCCGGGGCACTACGTGGCGTCGACCACACCTGCCCGACGCGCCACGTCGACTGAGGGAGCGACCCCGGCCCTCGGCCAGAAATCCCCGCTACCACCCGACCACGATCCCGACCGTCGTCGACGAGGTCCTCGACATCGCCCTGACAGCAGCGGACATCAAGCCGCCCGACGTGCTCCGCGCGAATCCACCGGCGACGGCGCCGTGCTCACGTTGCCAAGCGCCCTACTCGGCACCCTGCTCGTGCAGGACAAGAAATACGCCGATACGGCCCGACTCCGCATCCCCGGCTTCCCCCCACTCCGACCACACCAGAGCGATCCCGCGTGACCAACACCGTCCACGGCACCATGACGGGCATCCAGGCGGACACGGTGACCGGCCCCATCACGTTCGGCCTACCACCACGTTTGACCAGCTCGCGGTCCTCGTGCGCCGCGAAAAGCGTTGAAGTGCTTGGAGAAGACCGGCCGCGACGGGCCCTAGAGCCCCTTGGCCGCGTCGTACCGGGCGTTGGCCTCCATGACCTCCGGCATCTGCGACTCCACGAAGTCGATCAACCCCATCAGCAGCTCGGCGGTCTTGGCGCCGCTCTTCGTCAGGCTGTACTCGACCTTCGGCGGGATGGTCGGCTGCGCGTCCCGCCGCACGAACCCGTCCCGTTCCAGCGCTTGCAACGTCTGGGCCAGCATCTTCTCGCTCACCCCGCCCACCCGGCGGCGCAACGCGTTGAACCGCAGCGTGCCGTCGCGCAGCGCGGCCATCGCCAGGATCCCCCAGCGACCGGTCACGTGCTCCAGCGTCACCCGCGAGGTGCACGCCTGGGCGAACACGTCGAACACCAGCCGCGCGTGCTCGTCGTCCACCCGACCAGGCGCTTCACTCATGCCTCACACGGTACCCGGCACACAGCACTAACCCACGTGAGTGCACTCACTTGGAGTTGGCACTTTCTAGAAGTTAGTGCAATCTGCAGGTAAGCAAGAAGTCCACCGCACGAGGAGCAGCACATGATCGTCGTCACCGGAGCAACCGGCCAGCTGGGCACCTTGGTCATCGAGGGCCTGCTGCGCAAGCTCCCCGCCTCCGAGATCGTCGCCGCCGTCAGGACCCCGTCGAAGGCCGCTCACCTGGGCGTTCCGGTCCGCGAAGCCAACTACGACGACGAGGCCGGTCTCGTGCGCGCGTTCCAGGGCGCGGACAAGGTCCTGCTCATCTCCGGCTCGGAGGTCGGCAAGCGCGTCCCCCAGCACCAGGCAGTGATCAACGCGGCCAAGGAAGCAGGCGTAGCCCACCTCCTGTACACCAGCATCCTGTTCGCCGACACGACCACGATGCTCCTGGCAGGGGAACACAAGGCCACGGAAGACAACATCAAGGCCTCAGGCATCCCGTACACGTTCCTCCGCAACGGCTGGTACACCGAGAACTACGCCCAGGCTGTCACCCAGGCCGTGGAAACCGGCTCCTTCACCGGCAGCGCAGGCACCGGCAAGGTAGGCGCCACCACCCGAGCCGACTACGCGGACGCCGCGGTAGCCGCCCTCACCACCGACGGCCACGAGGGCAAGGCCTACGAACTGGCAGCAGACACCCCGTGGTCTTACGCCGACCTGGCAGCAGAACTCACCAAGGCAACCGGCAAGCCCATCACCTACCAAAACCTCACCACGCCCCAGCATCAGGAAGCCCTGACCACCGCAGGCGTCCCAGCAGCCTTCGCCACCATCCTCGCCGACTCGGACCGCGGCATCGCAGACGGCGAACTCGCAACCGACTCCCACCACCTCAGCACCCTCACCGGCAAGCCCACCACCTCCCTCAGCGACGCGGTAGCCCAAATCCTCAAGGGCTGACACCAACCACCAATGGCCGCCCCCGTTCCCCGGTGGCGGCCATTGCCATACCTCGGGACGTCACAAGCTTCTCCACCCAGCACACGCAACCACCAGCCAGTCACAAGGGGAGGCATAGCCGTCATGCCCAAGCAACGCCGCGCCCCACTTCATCGGGACATCACCATGGACAAATGATCTTCATTGGATCCAGCAGCCCGAATTGCCCCAAGAGAACAGTGGGGCAGGTGGGGTTCGAACCCACGACCTGACGGATTCCAGGTCCGCTTTCCCGTTGTCTAGCAACGACTTCCGGCACCTACCGCTATCAGCGGCGACCACTCCCCCGACCGTCCATCACAGACCGTCGTCCCGGGTCCTCTGCCGTCATATTGTGGGGCAAAAGTGGGGCGTTGATCTTGCCCCAACAAGAGAGGGGCCTCTGTGCCATCCCGTCGACCTGGCGCAGCCCGATCACGTCGTCGCCAGGGGGCAACATCCCCCGCCAACGCCACGCTACCGCCTCAAGCTTGCCCCCTGGCGACGACGTGATAGCCCTTGTGGAGGTCGACGGGATGGCACCAGGCTCCGAACGGACCGCAGCGTCCCGCCCTCCCCACCATCCCGGAGACCTGCCGTCCGGCGAGGACAGCACTCGATTTGCGAGGAACTTGACAACCACGCTCACCCGACCCTCCGACTCCAACTCGGAGCAGAACCACCCTGAGCAGCGGAAACGATCCAAACAGCATGCTCTCGAGTCTCGCACCCAGGCGCAGATGCAGCACCAAGTGATGCACTGCGTGATGCACCATATGGTGGTAGAAACCGATGCATACTTCAGCGTATGGTCGGATGCATGGAGACGAAGCGCATCACCGTGACACTCGAAGGAGCCGAGCAGAACACCCTGTCGGCCTTCGCTGATCCTGAGCGCGCAGAGCACGCAGCTCTGGAGGAGTGGGCCGATGAGCGCGGACTGCCATTGAAGTCTTCCGAGGCTGGCATGGTCCGCGTGCTGCTACAAGCCGGAGCCGAGGCCTTGAGGGAAAAAGCACTTGAGCGTGGATACGCTCAGTTGGCGGAGACACTGCGCGCCGACGAAGACCGGACGGGCGAGCGAAACCTGCGCAGAGCGCGCCGCGCCAACCGTGATCAGGCGATGCCTGCGTGACCACTCCGCTTCGTGGGCAGGTGTACATGGCGGACATAGGTTACGGCGGGAAGCCTTGGGTGGTGATCAGCAACAACCAGCGAAATCAAAAACTAAGTACAGTGTTGGCTGCTCGGATCACGACTACAGATCGCAACCGCGGTCTTCCCACTGTCGTCGCCTTGGCCTCAGACGACCCACTGGTTGGGTTCATCCTCACTGACGATATTGAGCAACTGGACAAAGATGAACTTGTCCGACCAAGCGGAGCACTGAGCCCTCGCACCCTGATAGCACTCAATAACGCCCTGAGGATCGCTCTTGCAATCCCCTGACAAGGGCCTGACCTGCGAAAACGATGATCCGCGACACCGCCTGCACTAGGCTGCGAGATGTATTCTGTGTAGTCGCAGATGCAGCCTAGTGCAGGCGCCTAATTTTCACCAGTCAACGTGTCTCGTTGCACGTCGACATACGACGTCAGGCAACCCCGTTAAATGCCGGCTTGTGGCCCCTGCCGGGGCCGCTCGTGCCTTTTGGCCGTCAGCGGGCCAGGGTGGCGGAGCCGGGCCCCTGGTCCTGCTGGCGGCCAAGAGCAGAGCGGCGCGAGCGGCCCCGGCAGGGGCCGCCTTGAATGAAGAAAAGAAACTCTGGACACGAGCCCCGTCAGAGCAGCCTGGTGTTGAATCCGGCCTGCACCAAGCGGTCAAACGCGGCCTGGACCGGCGGAGGAACGTCCTGAGGAATGGCGTAGCCATGCTCGGCGAACTTCGTCATCCGCTGGGTGTCGCCGACCATCATGTTGATCACGAAGTCGGCATCGCCGATCTCGGCTACGTACTCGTCAATCGGCGGCCGATGAGACGTGCACACGATGTCCAGCTCCGGCCATAGCTTCCGGCAGGTCGCATACGCCCGACGCTCCTGGTACGGCCTAGACACCAGCACGGCCGATCGGATCTCGATACCCCTGCCCTGCAGCACCTTCCGCGTGAACTCGAAGTTCTCGGCCGTGTTGGTCGCCTCGGTCTCGATCACGAGCGCTTCATCGGGCACGCCGTGCTCTAGAGCGTATTCGCGGTAGTGCACTGCCTCGCCTCGCGGGAACCGCTCGACCGTTGTAGGCGCGTTGGCACCGGTGAACACCACCAGCGGGACGACCTCGGCGTCGTACAACTCGGCTGCCCGGATGGCCACGCCGATGTCATGGCTTCCCAAACCGATCGCGGCGTCCATGCGACGGACCTGGTGCTTCATGTCGTGGTAGTCCCACAAGGTCAGCACATCGGCGCGGTGCTGTGGGGGGATCTCGATGGGCGCCACCGGCTTACCCTCCTGATCGGTCAATCTGGGATCGGGAACGTGTACGACCACTCGAAACGGCTCGCGGCGTGCACCCCTCGCGCAAACTCGATCGGCGTGTTGTCCTTCGTGAACGTTCGCCGCTTGAGGATCATCACCGGCTCCCCCGCGGGAAGTTCCAGCTTCGCCACCTCATCGGGAGTCGGCATCCGTGCGTGGAAGCTCTCGGTGATGTGGTCCGGCTCGAGTCCTTGCATGGTGAGCACGGCAAAGCCTCCCCCCGGCGTGGCGGGACCCGGCTTCGAGTCTACCAACGGGGTTCCCTCGACGTGGCTCGGGTTGTAGTAGCTCGTAAGGGTGTGCGTCGGGGTATCGCCGTCCTTCACCAGGCGGGCTCGCTCGTAGACGGTTGAGCCTTCCTCGACCTGGAGCGCCTCGGCGATCTCCGCATCGGCCTTGACCTTGCCCACGGTGTTCGTCTGGTCCCCAGGCTTCCAGGCACGGCCGGACGCTTCCCGGTCGGCGGCGAACGCCACGAGACCGAACTTCCACTTGCTCTTGGCGTAGCGCATAACGCCTAGGCGCTTCATCGCCGGACGCGGACGGACGACCGTGCCACGGCGACGCACCGAGTCCACAAGCCCCTCGGCCTCCAGGACGGAGATGGCCTTGCGCACGGTGTTGATGTTCATGCCGTGCTCCGCGGCTAGCTCCTCCTGCTTGGGCAGCGTCGTTCCGGGAGCGTGGTCACCACGCTGGATGCCGTCGCGCAGCATCGTCGCCAGCTCCCGGTACCCCATGGTCACAGTGACGGCCTCCTTGGTCGGTTGGATAACTCTATCTCTACCGCCTCTGACCAGCGACGATACTAGATAGAACTATCTCTATTGACTCCTGTCGTCCTCAGGTGTCTAATAGAGATAGTTCTAATCGGATCACTACGGAGGCAGTCATGCGGAACATCCCGGTCGCCCTCACCGGCTGGCGGCTCATGATCACCGAAGAGCCCGCGCTCAAGATGCGCGAGGTCGACGGGCAGTCGGAGATCGTCACCGACCGCGAGGGCGCGAACCAGTACGTGGTGTCGGTCTTCGCGAAGTCCAAGGGTGAGAAGGGCGAGGAGATCAAGGTGACCCTCGCGACCGACCCCGGCGAGGGGTTCGAGGAGGGCAACCTGGTCGAGCTGATCGGCGGGACGGTCTCCCCCTACTCGTTCAAGAACAACCGCAACGAGACCGTGTCGGGTCTCGCGTGGCGCGCGATGGGGCTCAAGCCCCTCTAGTCCGCGGCTCGTCGCACTCTTCGGGCTGCGTCTCGCAGTCAGGCTCTCGTGGCCGTTGAACCCCCGCTGAATTATCAGCGGCTGGCAGCGTGCCCAAAACGAGGGATCCGTTTGACCTTTGAGAATTCAATAGTGGGCCGAACTATGCCTTCTTCCGGTGCCATTCGCGCACCGGAAGATTCCTTGATCCCCGGACGTGGCCAGTCCGTTGCCGGGGGTCTTGGTCTCTCCCGTACCACCGAAGAAAGGGCACACCGTGGCTATAGAAGTGGTGAACAAGGTGGCGCAAGAGCGCTACGCCACCTTCAAGACCGCGATCACGCTCCTCCAGGGCGTCATCGACGACCAGGTGCGCGGCACCATCGCCAAGGTCGACGACGACAAGTTGCCCTCGGACGCGTGGAGCCTGCCGACCTCCGACGACCTGAAGTCGTTGGCGGACAAGGCGGTCGTCGTGATCGAGGACTTGACCGCGACCGCCAAGAAGTACGAGGCAGAGCTGATCGCACGCGGCTGGAGGGTCTGAACCTGGTCAGTCACGCCGGATGATCAGCCTGACCTGCGTTCCGAACTCGGCCGCGATCTCGTAGAGCCGGTTCATGATGTCAACCGGTAGTGCGTTCTTGTCCGTCTCGATCAGCCAAGCTTTCGTGGATTCTTGAAAGATCGCCCCGGTTGCTTTGACGGCCTCTTTCTGTTCATCCCACTTGGGGCCTTCGATCTTGGCGAGTTTAATCCTGATGATCGCGCCGTCCTCGTCCGAATTCATACGGATGATCTTGCCCTGTCCTGGGCCATACGGCGTGACCCGTACGAGTGTTGCTTTCAACCATGAGGAGTAGTCGTGGAAGGTTCGAACGATCACACGATGTCACGCGAGGAGATGCGCGCGTTGACCGAAGACGCCACGCCGTTCTGGTACGGCGGTGACCGTCAGACGATCGTGGCGTTCACGGTGCGTCCTGAAGGTCTGGACTTGTCCCTGACGTGCTTCGCGACCGACGAGCAGTCGTCCACGGTGATCCAGTGGACCGAGTTCGCCGAGATCGTGGCGGACATCCCGTTGATGGTGGCCTCCGCTGAGGCATCGCGTGAGGCCGGTCGCCCGGTCCACATCGGACGCACTCCCGGCGGGAGGGTCTGAGATGGCAGCGCGTTTCGCCACCAACCAGGTCACCTCGGACATCGATGCCGCGATGTCGCAGCTCAAGGAAGCCATGGACCAGATGCCGTTCGCACGGCGTCGGTTCATCGGGAAGTTCAACAAGGTCACCACCGCGATGGGGCATCTGTCCGTCGCGCTGGAGGACGTCAAGCCCTACCTCGACTAACCCGCCCATTCATGCCGGGGGCTCGATCACGCCGATTCGCTGATCGGGTCCCCGGTTTCCACCTGCCGAAAAGGAGGCAGCGATGCCGAAGCCGACTCGTTCACAGGGAATCGAATTCCGCGCTCTCAAGTGGGGCGTTCGCCACCCCGGCATGGTGACGGTCCCGCCCGCGTTGGCCGCCGCTGCCACCACGTCGGCGCTGGAACTCGGGTGACCACCACCGGGGGCCTGGTGGGCGGGGCCGCTCTCGGGATGCTCGGTTGGTACCGGGGGCACCCTGCCTCGTTCGACCACCTGATCGGGCCACGGCTGCGGGCGTTCCGCCGCCGGTGGCTGTCCTACGTAGGCCGCCGCTGGTCGGACATCCTGTTGGACTGCGACCTGGTCAGCATCAACCGGCGCACGGACGGCATGGTGGTGCCTCGCATCGTCAAGGTGCGCTCGGCGTCGCCATCCATCGACACGCTGTTCGTGCGGATCAACCGCGGGCAGACGCCGACGATGTTCGAGGAGAAGTCCGAGGCGCTCGCGCACGCCCTGCTGGCTCAGCGGGTCGCGGTCATGAAGATCAAGCCGCAGGTGATCGCGCTGATCGTCGAGCGCACCAACCCGTTCGACGCCGACCCGATTCCGGCGATCGACCTCCCCCACGACTCGGCCGATGTCGACCTGTCGGCGATCGAGCTGGGCGACGACGAGTACGGCAACGCCTGGACGCAATCGCTGATCGGCCAGCACCTGTTCGTGGCCGGTGCCACCGGGTCGGGCAAAGGCTCACTGCTGTGGTCGCCGTTGCGCGGCATGGCTCCGCTGCTGCGGGACGGCATCGTCAAGGCGGACGTGATCGACCTCAAGGAAGGCATGGAGACCGAGGTCGGTGCGCCGCTGTTCCACCGCCGGGCCATCGACTGGGACGCGGCCGTGGAGACCGTGGAGGCGTTCCGCGATGAGTTGAAGGAGCGGCAGGCGGAGCTGCGGGCGCAGGCGGTGCGGAAGTTCACGCCGTCGGTGGAGACGCCGTTGCGGCTGTTGCAGATCGACGAGATGGGGATGCTCACCGCCTACGGCCCCTCGTCCGAGGTTCGCGCCGTGCTCAAGCTGCTCGCCGAGATCATGACGCAGGGTCGTGCGGCCGGGTTCGGGGTCTGCGGGTACGTGCAGGAGCCCACCAAGGACACCGTGCCGGTCCGGGAGCTGTTCACCTCCCGCGTGTGCCTGTCGGTGACCTCGCAGTCCCAGGTGGACATGGTCTTGGGCGACGGGATGCGGCTCCGCGGTGCCCTCGCCGACGAGATCCCGCTGGACCCCGCGCACGCCGGTATCGGCTACGTCGTCCAACAGGGCTCGCGCACCCCACTGCGCGTCCGTGCCTCGTACCAGGACGACCAGGACATTCGCGACCTCGTCGCGTTCGTGACGGCCGGACGCCCCGCGCTCCGCTCCGTCGCCTGATCACTCGATCGAAAGTCTTTGCGGCACAACACAAATCACTTCAAGGAGGTTCCTATGTGGAACTTGGGTATCCGGCTGTGGGCCGCGTGGCGGTTCGCGCTGTTCCTCGCGCTCGTCGCGGTCGTGCTGTTCGTGGTCTACCAGGTCGACGGGATGGGCAAGGTGTTCGGCTGGACCGTCGCCCTGTCCGGCCTCGGGTCCATCGCGGTGTTCTACGCGCTGCGGGACTTCGTGCGCCGGGAGATCAACCACCGGATCGGCGGGAGGTTGTGACCGCCGGGCAGAGCGTGCACGGGATCCCGGAAGCGTTGGCCGCGAAAGTCCTCGACGAGGTCGCCGACGACGTCTGGGCGTGGGTCCCGTCCATCCGGGGCGCCCTGCGGGTCGAGGGCATCGGGAAGGCGTTCGTCGTCGACGGCGACCAGGGCGCGGCGGTGGAGACGCTGCTTGAACACCACCTGGTCACCGAGGGCGTTGCCCTGAGCTTCCACACCGGCCGTGACGACTACCGGTGCGCGTCGCTGGAGCTGACCGACAGCGGGCGCGAGGTGCACCGGCGGCTGTTCTTCCTGTCGCGTCGGGGGGTGCTGTGATGGCTCGGCGCAGGAACACGGCGCAGCTCGACCTGTTCGGCGACGCGCCCGAGGAGGTCACCGCTCCGCCGGTCGAGCGGGACACCCCGGCTGGCTTCGGGGGTCAGCCTGACGTCCTGGTGCTCGTGCTCGACGGCATCCACGACGGGAAGTACGGGGAGATCGACCCCGGTGGGCGAGTCGTGAAGCTCGACGGCGAGGGGCATTGCCTGCACGCCGACGACGACGTGACCACCATCGTGGAGCACCTCCTGGCGCAGAGGTTCGCGGAGCAGGGCGAGTTCACGATGCAGCGCCACGGCGCGATCTGGCGCAGGGTCTACCTGCTCAAGCTGACAAGTGCTGGCCGCAAGACGCGCACCCGCTGGATGTACCTGCGGGGTGTCCGATGAACCGCCGGACGTTCGACCTCGCGGCACCTCCTGCGCCTCGGTCGGGCGGTACGCCGTCCGGTGCTCGGACCGCCGCGCTCTACGGGCGGATTCCGGCGTTGACGGAGCAGTTCAACGACCTGGTGCTCCGGTACGCCGACGACCACGGCGAGCTGCCCGACCGCCAGGCCGTGGAAGCCGCGGAACTCGCTCACCAACTGTTCCTCCTGCACGACACCGAGGCCGACCACTACCGGCGACTGTCGCTGGCACACCGAGAAGAACGGCGGGCGCAATGACCGAAACTACCGACGAGTCCTGGCCGCCCGAGGAGCTGCGCACCACGGTGGCCTTCGTCATGGTTCAGGCCCGTCAACGCATCTACCTCGCCGACGACGAGACCGGTGAAAGCGGCTGGCGGTGTGATTGGGACCGCTCGACGGAGCGCATCAGCTCCGCGTTGGCTCCGATCCTGGCTGCCCTTATGCGGCGTGGCGCGTTCACGCTGGGCCACCGCCACACGATCAGCCCGTCTGACACCGACCCTGTCTACGCCTACGAGCTTGAGATCACCCCTTCCGGTCGCGTGCTTCACGACCGGGTCACCTACGGACGCTGAATGGAGTAAATCCGTTGCAGGAAAACGACTCTGACAAGATCGACGTATCGGCCGGGGTCACGAAGCGAGTCGTCGACCTGCGGCGCAAGAAGGCCGAATCGTCCCAACTCCGCGGCTTGGTCGACGACCCCGACATGGCCGCCGTCCGCATCGAGGGCCAGCGCCGGGTGATCACGCGCGGCATGTGGTTGTTCCTCACCCTGGGACTCGGCTTCACCACTGCCGGGGTTCAGGACTTCCTGGCTGGCCACCGCCCCGTCACCGATCCGCTGTGGTGGGGCGCGTGGCTCGCCGAACCGATGCTGGCCGGGATCCTGATCATGCTGCTCGTGTTCGAGTCGGAGATCCTGTCGCACGGGATCCCGGTCGACGACGCGTGGGTCCGGCGGCTCAAGCGGACCCTGTTGACCTCGACGCTGTTCATGAACGTCTACCCGGCTCTCGCGCCCGCCTGGCAGAAGGGCGAGGCGTTCGAGTTCGGAAACCTCGCCATCCACCTGGTGGTGCCGCTGGTGGTGTTCATGGTCGCCGAGGTCATGCCGGTCATCCAGCAGCGCATGAACGAGGCCATCGTGAAGGCCTACCGCGCCGCACGTGCCACTCCCCCACCGCCGGATCCGGCGCCCGTGACACCGCCAGCGCTGGCGACCGCGACCCGGCTCAAGCTGCCGGAACAGTTCACCAGCGCCATCAAGGTCAAGGCGGCTGAGGTCGCCTCCGAGGGCCGCACGCTCACCGTGGACGACGTCCGCGCCACGGTCCGGGTGTCCGCCGACATGGCAGAGCAGATCGTCCGGGAAGTGCACACCAACAACGGACACGCGTTCGCGCGCTGACCCGCCGCCGAGCACGGCCACCACCAGGCCGTGCTCGGCGCAAACACCTCACCCGTCAACGGATGACGGCAGTGCGAACCATCGCCCTTCTCCGACCACCCGTAGTTCGCCGCAGGCAGCGAGCTGCGCGCACGCGACGTCGAGGTCGTCGGCCGCCATCCGCCCCTGTCGGTCACTGGAGAGAAAGCCGTTGATCCGCCAGGCGTCAAAGGCCTCCACCGTGAGGTCGGCGCGCTGAGGATCCGTGACCAGGTCGACGTCGACCACGCGGCCGTGCTCATCGGTCATACGACATCCAGCGCCATGGATCGCGTACTCGATGCCGCTGGTCGATCGACCTACGCGCGCCATCGTCCGACGTGAACGCACCGCGGACATGAGCGCGCGCACGTCAGCGATGTCCCCGAAGTCCGCGAACAGCCGACCTCGGATCTCACGATGCGCCGCGACATAGCGCCGGACGGCGTCGACAGCCGACGAAGAGCCCTCGTTCATGTCGGCGATTGTGCCCGGCTCCGCAGAGCTGCCCCCAACCAAAATCAACCAGGACGGAGACGCCGTGCCCCTCACTCTGGAAGACCGCATTGCCGCTCGCGTCCGGGCCGTCGACTACCGCGACTGGCGCGAGCGGGTCACCGCTATCAACGGTTGTGCTCAGCCCATCCGGCTGTTCGGTGCTTGGCAGGTTCACGACCAAGCGGGCTCGGTCCTGGCGCACCACGGCGGCAAGGTGTTCGTGCCCTGTGGCAACCGGCGGGCCTCGGTCTGTGTGGCCTGCTCCGACCGGTACGCGGCGGACGCCTACCACCTGATGCACGCCGGGCTTGCCGGTGGCAGCAAGGACATCCCGACCACGATCACCGAGAAGCCGCGGGTGTTCGCGACCCTCACGGCCCCGTCGTTCGGGAAGGTCCACAGCGGACGCAAGAGCAGCCGCGGGAAGACGCTCCCCTGTGCGTGCGGCGGCTGGCACCACCCGGACGACCCGCGCATCGGCGGCGCGGTCGACGACCTCACGTACGACTACGTCGGGTCGATCCTGTGGCAGGCCAACGTCGGCGAGCTGTGGAGCCGGTTCATCCGAAACCTCAAGCGCGCCCTGGCGCAAGCCGCGGGCTACCGCGCCGACGACTTCAAGGACCACGCCCGGCTGTCCTACGCCAAGGTCGCCGAGTACCAGCGGCGGGGCCTGGTCCACTTCCACGCGGTGATCCGTGTGGACGGGCCTGACGGGGCCGCTGACCCCACGCCGAGGTGGGCGACGACCGAACTCCTGGAGCACTGCATCCAGGCCGCTGCGCGGGCTGTGCGGCTCGACACCACGCGGCCGGACGGCGCCGCTCTCCGGCTCGGCTGGGGCAGTCAGGTGGACTGCCGTCGCATCCGCCCGTCGTCGGCCGCCGAGGTCGAGGAGAACGGCGAGATCAGCGAGTCGCGGCTGGCCGCCTACGTCGCCAAGTACGCGACGAAGGGCACGGGCAAGTCGGAGGCGGTCGACAAGCCGATCCGGTCTCAGCTCCACCTCGACCACCTGCGGATCTCCGCCCACCACCGCCGGATGATCCAAACCGCGTGGGACCTCGGTGACCTGCCCGAGTACGCCGCGCTGAACCTGCGGAAGTGGGCTCACATGCTCGGGTTCCGCGGGCACTTCCTGACGAAGTCCAAGCACTACTCGACCACCTTCGGCGCGATCCGCGGGGAGCGGCGGACGTTCCGCACCCTGCAAGCCCTCGACCGGATGGGCTTGGACCCCGAGACGGTCACGGTCGTCAACGACTGGCACTACACGGGCTCGGGTTACGACTCCGACGCCGAACGGGAGCTGGCCACGGCGATAGCCGAGGGCACACGTCAGCAACGCCAACGCAAGTACGAAAGGGAGGTAGCAGCATGACGAAGCTTTGGGGCATCAAGGAGTTGGCCGACCACCTCGGCGTTCCCGCGCAGACCATCTACCAGTGGCGCACCAAGGGCTACGGGCCTCCTGGGCGGCGGGTCGGGAAGTACGTGCGGTTCGTGCCGGAGGACGTGCGGGCATGGGTCGAGTCGTTGCCGACGGGGCTCGCGTGATGGCGCGGCAGCCGCTCCCCCTCGGCACCTACGGCAAGATCCGGACCTATCAGGTGGCTACCGGGTGGCGGGCTCGGACGAAGTTCCGGGACTACGACGGGGTCACGCGGGATGTGGAGCGGCTCGGCAAGACGGAGGCCGCCGCGATCCGGACGCTCAAGGAGGCTCTGAGGGACCGGACGACGCCGGTCGACTCGGACGGCATCAAGCCGGACACCAAGTTTCGCGAGGCGGCCGACGTGTGGCTCAACGACTTCCAACGGGCGATCGACGCGGGCAAGCGGTCCCCCACGTCCAAGGAGACGTACGAGAGCCGCTTGCACGGCCTGGTGCTGCCCGCGATCGGTGATCTCCGGGTCCGGGAGCTGACCGTTCCGCGGCTGGGCAAGGTGGTGGCGGCGGCGCAGCAACTGCACAGCGCGTCGACCGCCAAGACGGTGCGGACGATCCTGTCCGGGGTGTGCGGGCTCGCGGTGCGGCACGGCGCGATGGCGTCCAACCCGGTGCGGGACATCCAGCGACTCGACGGCGGCAAGAAGACCCGGTCACGGGCGCTGTCGTTCGACGAGCTGGCCGACCTACTGTCCAAGCTGGACTCCGACGAAGCCGCGGTGCACCACGACCTGCCGGACCTGGCGCGGTGGTACGCGGGAACCGGTGAGCGGACCGGCGAGGGCCTGGCGGTCCACTGGCACCACCTGGACCTCGACGAGGGCACGGTGAACTGGGCGGGCAGCCTCATCCGCGTCAAAGGCGAGGGGCAGTCCATCAACCTCGGCAAGACGGACGTGTCCGAGCGAGCATTGCCGTTGTCGAGTTGGCTGGTCGTCGTCTTGCAGGAACGGCGGGCGCGGTTGGCCGTGCGGTTCGGGGTGTCCGAGGACGAATTGAGCGGGCCGGTTTTCCCGAACACGCTCGGCGGGCTCCGGGACAAGCACAACACGCTCGCCCGGTGGCGGGAGTTCCGGAAGCGAGCCGGGTACCCGTGGGTCACCTTCCGGACGTTCCGCCGATCGGTGGCGACGCTGCTCGACGAGGCGGGGCTGTCGGCGCGGGAGATCGCGGACCAGCTCGGTCACTCGAAGGTGTCAACTACGCAGGACGTCTACATGGCTCGGCGCGTGACCAGTCGAAAGGCGGCGGACGCCTTGGAAGCGGTTAGGTGGTCGACCGCATAAAGTGGGGCAAAGGTGGGGCGATGATCTTGAGCCCCACCGACCCCAGTACGCTGACCAGCAAAGACAGTGGGGCAGGTGGGGTTCGAACCCACGACCTGACGGATTATGAGTGTCCCAGGTCACACTGCAAGCAACGCCTACCAGCGACTTTGATGAGCTGTACATCGCACAGATAGCGCATGACCGGCACATTCGGCCTCGCCTCATGGACAACATCATGGACAGTTGATCATGATACGGTCAGCCCCCTCTAACGGCTCACCGCGCAGGCCTGACCATGCAACCGATCCAAGTGCGAATAGGCCAGTCGGCCGCAAATCGACCTCATTGCAAATTTCAACCATAACTCACTCGCGTGTCCAACTCAAGAACATGGCCTAGAGTGTGCTTCAATTAGCCATGGGAACCAAGAGGCGAGTGAAACGAACAGCCAACCAAAGCATGGCAAGCATCGAGCGTGGCGATATCAACGCGGGCACTGAAACCAGCAATGCGCAGTTCAATGACCTAAAGTCATTATTTCCAGCGGAAAAACTTGAAGAACTAGTCACCAATCGAGAGAATCTCAGGGTACGCCTCCTGGAAATCCTGGGCAAGACCGATGTTCCGGACCTAATTTCGCGAGCCAGCCTCACCTATTTGACAATCGATCCGGATACCTACAAGGAGTCCGAGAGCGACAAATCACCGGCCCATATCGAGTATCTTGCTTTACAGGCGCTCGACGTTGGATTCCAAAGAATCCCGGACGAAAATCCCGGAGAAGCATACTCGCTGACAAATGAAGCGATTCATATCGTACGCCAGCTATTCGACCTGACTCACGCAATTATCCTCCACGAAACCGCGAATGAGTACGACGCAAACCCCAACGACCAGACCGTAAACTACAGATTCTCCACGCGAATACATTCTCTAGGCGTTCGATCTTTTGGATATCCCGAACATGTTAGCCGACTAATTAAAGGATGCCTTACTCCAATCGATAAGGAATGCAGGGAAATTGTTGGATTTACTGCATCGGATGCCTTGAAACTTACTACATGCGCAGGCGAATTGATATCAGATCGCGTAAAGAATCAGCACACGCTTGCATACAGTGACATAGACAAACAGGTTCAACAAGTTAAGCGCATGCGTCGCGGACGTGAACCTGTCAATGACTCCATCCCAGCACATTGGCTGACTCAGCCATGGAATGACGTGAAAGACCAGATCGCACTCGCTTACCACGCATACACCTTTCAAAATTCTTACGATTTGGCAAAAATTTGTCCTCAGGATCTTCAAGGTCACACAGGTCTGGATACTGCGATATGTCGAGCATTTCTTAACGCATTTTCATGCTCAAGAGAAAACTTTGTTTCCGAACATCACAGGATGCCCACAGGAGCCCATCCGCTGACCATTCAGCCAATACTTTGCATCAGCGACGACGAGTACATATTCCCTGCCATATCAATGATGCTTGACGCGATCAGACCAAGGATGGAGGATCTCCTTTCCCAAAAACCAAAGGTCTGGCAGAGATATCTCACATTAAGAGGGAAATACCTGGAGATCGAGTCCAAAAATCTTCTGGCTAGCGCACTGCCTGGCTCCCGTTCATGGAACGGAATTAAATGGGCGTCCCCAACAGACAATAGCGACCTTGACGGCCTTGTAACAACAGACGATCTAACCCTCAGGATACAGTGCAAGGCAGGACGACTCAGCGCTTCCACGAGACGTGGTGCCACAAGTCGAATGAAGAAGGATCTTCATAACCTTGTAAAGTCTGCATCTGATCAGCACGCCGCACTAGAAACAGCCATTAAAAATAATAGCCCAATAGAAATTGGATTCTCCAAGGATCAAGAATCGGCACTCATTGCGCCCATTCAGATTGAGGCCATAGTTTGCCTTGACGACGTAACGGTGTGGTCTACCGAAGCTCATGATCTCGCAAAGACGGGTACACTTCCGGAGAACAGAAATGTGCCATGGATTCTTTCGCTAACTGATTTGATGGCCGTCGTAGACCTTCTTAACGGATCATTCCTGGCCCATTACCTACTGCGCCGCCAAAGATTAGAGAGAGACGGCAGAATTTCCGCCCATGACGAACTAGATTGGGTTGGGCATTATATTACGGTAGGATTGCACTTCGATGACTTTTTTAAAGAAGGCCAAGAAACCGACCATATACACCTAACATCTTTCACGGAAGAAATCGATTCTTGGTACTTCAAGCGTGCTGGCTACCGTTCTGTACCCACGCAGAAACCACGGCAAGAGCTGCCGGAACATCTAGGCCGACTAATACACCGACTGGAGTCCGAACGACCACATCATTGGATATTCGCGGCAGTCGGATTGCTCGATGGAGACGATAGCTGCCGAAAGCTATGGGACCATAATATTTCACAGATAGGACGTAAGCTACAAGCGTTTGGATGGAGTAACGCAACGCAGGTGTTCAATGGCAGACTAGGAATGACCATATTTCTTGACAAGCGATTCAACGTGCCAGATATCCGCGAACAAGTGAATCAATACTCACAAATTAAAGCGGAAAAGCACAATATCCCCAATTGGGTAACAATTTCCGAAGGGAAGGATCGAAAGCTGTTTATCGCCATACTACAGCGACACTCTCCATCACTTTTCGAGATATTCACGCAACCCACAATCCTAGGCAATTAGCTCTTTCTATCCAAGTCAACGACTTTAGCGGCACACAGCAATTCTTCCGTTCAGGAGAATCGCCGAAAAGTACCGGACACATGCACCCCGAACCGACTCATATTCAATCTGAGACAACGGTCGGGATCTGCCATCTGACATGAGCAAAGCAACTGTACCCAAGGGCCGAGGCGGCATAGGATAGGCAGCGTGACGGAATACCCAGAAGAACTACGCTGGAAGATCCACGGCGGTAGGACAGTATACGACAACCGATGGATCAAGCTTAGCCTTGTAGACGTGGAGCCTCCAGACGGCAGTAGGTTCGAGCATCACGTCGTCAAACTCCATCATGTAGCGGTCGCTCTTCTCCTCAACGAACGAGAAGAAGTACTAACGCTCTGGCGATACAGGTTCGCAGTAGACAGTTGGGGATATGAATTGATAGGCGGATTGGTCGAAAGCGGCGAAGACCCTGCCAAGACTGCTGCCCGCGAAGCTGAGGAGGAAACCGGTTGGCGACCGATTGGTGAGCCTGAGCACCTGGCAACCTTCCAGCCGCTGCCGGGAATGGTTGATGCGCCCGTGAATGCTTACATATGGAGACTTGCCGAGAAGGTGGGAGAGCCAACCGACGCAGAAGAAGCCGCGCGGATCGAGTGGATTCCCATTGATCGGATGCTGGACCTGATCAAGCGTGGGGAAGTACTCGGGTCGGGAGCCATCGTTCCGTTGCTGTTCTACCTAGCCTCACGCAATACCGGTGCGGCCGAAGTCGGGTAGCACCAGCGTGGCTAGGCGCTGTCGTTGGCGGTCTGAGCCGATGCGGGTAGCTAGTTGGCGTGCTTTGCGTGCGTAGTCGACTGCTCCTCTTGTGTCGCCTGCGGCGGCGTAGGCGAAAGCTAGATCCACGTACATGCTGAGTTGGCCTCTGACGGCGGCGCGCGGGGACGAGTCGAGTTCCCGTGCTGCCGCCTCAAGGCTGTTGATTGCGTCTTGGTTGCCTAGGCGTAGGAGTGCGTTGCCGCGCCAGCGGCTTAGGTGGCCGTCGTTGAGTAGCAGGAACGGCATCTGTGGGTCGATGGGGTCTGAAGGCATCAGGGCGTGGGCTTGGTCGAAGGCGTGTAGGGAATCGTCGTGGCGGCCTGCGGCTGCTAGGCCTTCGCCGTGGGCTGCGGCTAGCCAGGTGCGAAGTAGGGACGGAGAGCGGTTTTCTGCCACATAGCGGGCGTGTTCAAGGAGTTCGACGGCTGCTGCCGGTTCGCCGATGTCCAAGAGGATCACGGCCTGTTGAGCTGTTGCGTGCGCCAGTAGGTACGGCGAATCGGCTTCGCGAGCCGATACCTTGGCGTCTTCGTGGTACTGCCATGCCTGTAGCTGGGAGCCACGGTCTAGGGCTGTCCAGCCTGCGAGGGTTCGGGCGTCTGTGAGGATTGCTGCCAGGCGTTCGCGGTGCATGGCGCTCACGCTGAAGGTGCGGACGCTTTCGATTTGGCGCACCAGGTTGTTGAGCTGGTCAAGGATTTCGATCGCGCCGAAGTGTTGATCCGAGTTGCGCAGGTTGTTGATTTGGCTTTGGAAGAGTTCCAAGGTGCTGTGGTCGATGCTGCGGGCTACTAGGAGGCGGTCTCGGAGTTCTTCGATTCCGTCGCTCTCGACTTCCGCGGGGAAGCCTAGTTCCTCGTTTGTTCGGCCGTAGAACTCTCGGAAGAGTTGGCGGTAGCCCAGGTCTGTGACGTCTACGTGGCCGTTCTCCCAGCGGGAGAGCATCACGGACAGAGCGGATGCGCTGGCTACTGTCACGCCTGCTCTCGGTGCCCGCTTCACGAAGAAGCGCACCACCTGGTCTTGGGTGTGTCCGGTCTCCTCTCGCACGGCTTGTAGGCGCGTGAGAGGCGGGTCCCCTTGCTTTCGTCGTGCCACGTTCTCCCCCGTCCCCTGAGGCCGTGACCTGCGAACTTAACTCGACCTAACAGGGTCCCTGTTAAGCGCTGACAATTACTTTGACCCCCTTCTCGGCTGTCTGCTGTTCCCATGACAGCGACGCCGAACATCCCAGCTAATCGGTTCTCACGATTCTCTCTTCTTGGACTCCTCATCGAGTCTGGAGCTGAGTGCTCCGACCTGTGCCCGCAAGCCCCGGATTTCCCGAATGATCGTGTTCAGCAGCGGGACCAACGGGTTGTCGTCCTGCGGGGCTTGAGGGTCCGCGTCGGGCGGGGTTTGTCCTTGCAGCACGGCAATCAGGTGTTGCGGGTGCCAGTCGAGGGCGATCGACAGGGCTTCCAGGGTGCGCGGGTTTCGCCGGCGTTGGATTCGGCCCTGTTGCATCTCGCGGACTATCGCCAGGGATACGCCGGACTTTTCGGCGAGTTCCTTTTGCTTCAAAGCCAGTTCAACGGTGCGGCTGTTGAGTGCCTCCGCGACCGCCGACCAATCCTCTTTCACGTACGCCTCCGTGCTCCGCCTCAGCGCCGACGTTAGCGCGCGACTTCGACAAAGGCCGAGGCAAAAGCTGATGTCAGCGGCATTTGGGCACGAATCAAAGCTGAAGTTGGCGAATATGGCTGAGAAGTCAGCCGTTCGGAGGCACACGTAATGAGCACAAGTACAGAGCCGGCCGGTGGCCGGACGCCCTTGTTCTACACAGTCGCCGAAGCCGCGCGGATCATGCGGGTGGACGCGGCGACGGTGTACCGGGCGATTCGAGAAGACGCGTTCCCCGCTGTTCGGCTGCGCACCAGGTATGTGGTGCCCGCTCGTGCGGTGGAGGAGCTGGCCCGTCAGGCCGCTGAGTCCGGTGGGGTCGTGGACGTGGCGCAGGTAGCGGCTGAGCGTCGGACGGTGCGGGAGATCGAGCGTCTGTCCGGGGGTGCCTCGTGGTGAACCCGGATGACTACTTCGAGGTGATCGCGGCCGAACTGGACCGCTACGCCGATGTTCCGGATGACGTGTTGTTGGAGATCGTCACGCGGGATGGCCGGTGCATGTGGCTGGTCGCCAACGATGAGGAACCGGAGTGGCAGGGCGAGTACCTGTCCGATCGGGAGTTGGCCGCGCGGATCTGCGCGGGGTGTCCGGTGCGGCGGGAGTGCTTGGAACTGGAGTTCCGCACCGCAGGTGATCAGACGGTGGGTGTGTGGGGCGCGCTGTGCGACGAAGACCGTCGTGCGGTGTACCCCGTGTGGCTCGCTCGTCGTCAGCAGCGTCGCGGGGAAGGAGGGCAGTTGTCATGACGATCAACCTGACGCCTACGCAACTGCTCGCCGGTCTCGCGGTGGTGCTGTTGCTGCTGATCGTGTGGCGTTCCGGTGCCCGCAAGGCGAAAGCGGCCAAGGGTGCGGCTCAGGCCAGTGCTCGGCTGTTGTCGCTAACCGGTCGAGTGCTGGTGACGGCCGGGGGCATCGTGGGTGTGCAGTGGCTCGTCATCACCCACCCCGGCAACACCACGTTGCTGCTCGTGGTGTTGGGGCTGCCGGCGCTCTTCGCGTCGTACACGCTCACTCGGGCGTTGACGGTGACCGGTGTGGACGGTCCGCGCCGGAGGGGTGATCGGTGATGCTCACCCCAGGTTCACGGGGTGGGGGAAGGGTGGTCGCCTTCGGGCGGCCACCCGCCACCCCCACCGATGATCAGGCGGGTCGACTCGCGCGGGAAGCGGTCGAGGCGGCGGAGATGCGGGCGCACCAAGCGCGGCCGGACGTGGTCGCGCTGCGGGTCGAACGGGTGCGGGCTCAGGTGGACCGGTTGTGTTGGGCCGGGATCGTGCTCGGGTTGGCGTTCACCATGACCAACGTTCAAGGGTTCGCCGCTGCGGGGTCGGCGGCCTGGTCACTGCCGTGGCTCGCGGCGTGGCTGCTCGATCCAACGGTGTCGCTGGTGCTGCTGGCGATTCTGCGGGCGGAGCAGGTGACGGCGCGGTACCGGGTGCGGACGGGGCCGTGGGTGCGGCGGGCGAAGTGGTTCACGCTCGCGGCCACCTACGTCATGAACACGTGGGCGTCGTTCGCGGCGGGGTCGTGGTCGGGGATCGTGTTGCACTCGGTGCCGCCGTTGGTGGTGTTCGTGGCGGCGGAGGCCGTGACGGACCTGCGGGACAAGCTCACGGAGGCCGTGGCCGCAGCGTTCACGGAAGCGGATCAACGACCGGTCGTGAACGCCGGTGCGCCCGTTCACGAGATGGCAGAGCGACGGCCAGCGCGTCGGAAGCGCTCCGGTGGCCGTGTCACGTTCGCCGAGTACGTCGCGGTGGCGCGGGAAGCGTGGACACCTGAAGTCGTCGTGAGTCCGCTGTGGGTACGTGAGGTCACCGGGTGCTCGCGTGGGCTGTCGTCGCGGTTGGCGGCTGTGCTCGCGGATGAGGTCGGCGGGGGTGACGAACGATGAGTGAAGCCGATGAGGTCGTGAACGGGTCCCTGCCCGTGCCTGCGGGTGGTCGTGAACTCGTGGACGTCTCCCCCGTGCTTGACGGTGAGCTTGTCGACTACGGGCCGAACGTTCGTCGCGGGTCGTGGCGTCAGCGGTTCACGAGTTGGTGGCGGCGTTCACCACGGGTGCCCGCTGTGCTCAAGTCGCGGCGGTTGGTGGTGCAAGCCGTGCGAGATTTCGTGGGGCGGGTGCTGCGGTCGCCGTGGCGGTTCGTCGGTGCCGTGGTGCGCGGGCTGGTGGTCGCTGCGCGGTGGTGGCGGGCGTGGGTGAGGGTGTCCGACTACCGGGAAGCGGCTGAGCAGTCAGAGAAGTTGGCGGACAAGTTCACCGACATTCGGGCGCTGACTTTGTTCCGTTGGAAGGTTACCGCGGCTGTCGTTGGCGGGTCCGCGGTAACGCTCGCGGTGCTCGATTTGATCTACGGAAATCGGGCTTTGTGGATCACCGGAGCGGTGGTGTCCGTGGGCCTGGCGGTGCTCGGCAGGCGCAAGGACGGCAGCCCTGGGCGCAAGCCTGTGTTGGCCGGTCCGCGCACCCTGACGTGGACCATGGACCCGCAGGTGCTCGTGGACGCGTTCCGGGACGCGAAGCTGATCGGGAAGGACGAGTCACTTCGGCTGGTCGAACGCGCTACCCGTGTCGGTGACGGGTGGGCCATCACCGTGGACCTGCCTGCTACGCGCAAGGCGGGCGACGTGATCAAGAATCGGGAGGCTCTGGCGTCGGCACTCGCGGTCGATGAGGTGCAGTTGATCGTGGAGCGGGTGCGGGGCAACGGTGGGCACGCGGGTCGGGTGTCGATGTGGGTCGCGGATGTGGACCCGTACGCGTCGCCTCCGGTGCGGACGCCGTTGCTCGGGGTGGCGCGGTGGGACGCGTGGCGTCCGGTGCCGTTCGGGCGGGACGCGCGGGATCGGCGGATCGATCTGCCGTTGGTGTGGACGTCGTTGCTCGTGGGTGCGATTCCCAGGCAGGGCAAGACTTTCGCGGCACGGTTGGCAGCGGCGGGCCTGATTTTGGATCCGCACACGCGGTTGTACGTGGCGGACTTCAAGTCGGGGAAGGACTGGTATGCGGCGGCGCAGGTGGCGCACCGGTTCATGTCCGGTGACGAGTCCGAGCACGTGCTGACGCTCGTGGACTGGCTCGTGGAACTGGTCGGGGAGGTGCAGGGTCGGTATCGGCGGATGCAGGACCTTGACGACCTGGTGTGTCCGGAATCGAAGATCACGCCGGACATGTCCCGTGACCCGGTGTTGGACATGCCGATCACGGCGATTTTCATCGATGAGGTGCAGGTGCCGTTGGAGAACCGCAGCCCTGTCGAGGTGGAGGGGAAGAAGCTCACGGCGGGTGAGTACGTCGGGGAGTTGCTGACGTGGCTTGCCCGCAAGGGGCCGGCGGCGGGGATCGTGCTGGTGTTGGCGACTCAGCGGCCCGACAGCAAGACCATTCCGTCGAACCTGCGGGCGGTGCTCGGGTCGCGGTTCGCGCTGCGGGTGATGGACTGGCGGGACAGCAACATCGTCCTAGGCGAGCAGATGAACACCCGTGGCTACGACAGCAGTCGACTGCTCGCGTCGCACAAGGGGGTGGGCATCCTGCGACCGGACGGGGAGACCGATGCGGGAGCGGATGTGCTCGCGATGACGGTCCGGACGTACTACATGCCCAACGAGGATTGGCGGACCATCTGCCAGCAGGGGCGGACGCTGCGGGAGGCGGAACGCACCTTGACCGGACACGCTGCGGGAGAGGACTCGCGACCGGTGCTCGATCATGCGGCCGTCGCCAAAGCGATCGGCGGCGGATCGACGGCTGACGTGGAGTCCGGTCCCGAAGTCGAGTTGCCCGAACCTCTGGCGTCCGTTGTGGACTACCTCGGTGATGAGTTGGCTTCCGGTGACAGGGATTTCGTACCGACCGCTGAACTCGTCGCGGCTCTGGAGGTGGAGTCGACGGCTTTCGGCAGGCAGATGGGCGACCTCGGGTGCAAGCCCACGCGGGAGAGGGTCACCACTGAGGATGGGGTTCGCCAGGTTCGCGGGTACCTCATGGCGGACATCGGCGCGGCTGTCTCCAACCACCGGGGAGGCGGCACCGATGGCTAGGAGCCCGTCACAACCGAGGGCGTCGACCTGTCACGCCGTCACACGGCTTGTGACGGGTGCTGGACGTGGATCTAGCTGCGGATATGGGCCGTTGTGACAGGTCTTGTCTGTGACGGCTCACCCGTCACAGACGCCGAAACGGCCGTGTGCCGCGCCATCTCCGAACGATGGCGCGGCACACGGCAACCCGTCACGTCAGCGGGTCGGCGGTCTCAGGAAGCCCGGAGGTCGTCGTTCGGGCGGTCGTACTCGTTCGCCCACTCGGTGAAGACCCTGCGAGACTCCGTGGAATCCAGCGCGAGCGATGAGAGCGCCGCGTGCTTTGCCAGGTGGGATTTGATGGCTTGGCCGTCCTCCATGAACGCGGTGTTCACGTCGGATTGCCCGTACGCCAACGGTTTCAGTCCGTTGCGGAAGGTCAGCACCGTGGAGGCGTGCTGTAGGGCGGGGTGGTTGCCCGCACTCATCGGGATCACCCGGAGGGTGAGCCTCGGGTGCGTGCTCAGGTGCACCAGTCTTTCGGCTTGGCCGGACATGGTCGCCCGGTCGCCCACCCACAGGTGAAGCGCGGTCTCGTGGATGTAGAACGCGAACCCGTTGACGTGGTCGCCTGACAGCACACCTTGCCGGTCCATCCGACGTCGAACCGCAGGTTCGACCGTGACCGGAGGATGTGTAGCTGAGAACAGGAGCGCGCGGGCGTAGTCCTCGCTCTGGAGCAAGGCCGGGATCCCCATCGGCTCGTAGCAGGTCAGCGACACCGCCAACCGCTCGTGCAGGGTCAGGCTCAGAAGGCCGTCAGCGGAGTCGTCGGAGTGCGATCGAAGGAAGTGCCCGGTGTGGTGCTCGCGCATCAAACGCATGATGCGGTCTCGGGTCGGCTTGTCGGTTCCGCACTTCCCGAGCAGGACGCCGATTTCCCACTCGCTCGTGCCGCGCCACCCCTTCTCCAACTTGGAGAGCTTGGCTGTGGACCAGTCCAGTTCAGCGGCGACTCGGGTTCCACGGAGTCCGGCGCTTCGGCGGGCCGCCTTGAGTTCGGCTCCGAGTTCGCGGCTCTGGGCCGTGGTGATGCGTGGCTGTTTGGCCTCTTCGAGCGTCACGGTTGCCAGCCTCCTCCGACGGTCCGGCGGCGGTCGCGAGCGCGCTCCTGCAAGGTCTCGCCGAGTCGCACCATCTGCGCGCCTAGGGCTTCCTCGCGGTCCGGGTCGAACTCGGATTGCGAGATGTTGTTGTCCACGTCCATCAGCCCGAAGATGTAGTGCGCGGTCTCGGTGTTGACGGCGGACACGGCCGCCAGGAACACACGCAGGTCCCGGATCACGAGGCGACACCTCGATAAGTCGACTTGTTGATCATTATTTCATCCCGAGGGTGTTCACGTGCCCGTGTGAGCGAGCGGAACGGATCGATCCGTGCGCAGCCGATGCCGTCCGGAAGGCGCACTCGGTTCGGCGCGGTACTGGCGGGCCAGTGGGACCGTGACGGGCTCGTCAGGCTCAGGAGCCGCACGGAGGTCGTCGAGCACCTGCCGAAGCTCTTCGCGAGCCCACACGGCCTCGTAGGCGCTCTCCGCGCACTGCTGGGCGTACCGCCTGCCGATCACCACCATGTAGACCGGAGGCAGCACCAGCCAGATCAGGAACAGCACGATCCCTGGACCATCACCCACGAAGTTGCTCAACACCGGTTCCACCCGCCTCCGTTGACATCAGGTGCGCAGATGTCAGCTTTCTTTGATGCCGTTCGGGGGTAAATGACCTGGAAATGACCTATCTTGCCGCTTCGCGCCCTAGACTCGTCAGCGCTGACATTGGCGAAAGGAGGCTGGCCGATGAATTCGGAGCGCAAGCGTCCTCGGACGCTGCTCGGCGAGCTGGTGAGGCAGCGGGGGCAGACCGCTGAGGAACTCAGCGAGGACGCCGAAGTGTTCGCGCGTGAACACGGCATCGACGCGACGTTGAGCGCTCGCCACCTGCACCGACTGATGTCCGGCGGACGTGACGACGGGCGGTCGCTGGGACCCGTTCGGCCGGGAACGCGAAAGCTGCTCGAAGAGATGTTCAGCGTGCCCGTGGACCGGCTCCTTCGACCGGTGCCAGCCGCAGAGGCGGCGCAGGGTGATTCCTCGGATGACGCGTTGAACCTCCGAGCGAGGATCGCGGCCGGGAGGAGCATCGACACTCAGACGATTGATCTTCTGCGAAAGAAACTCGACATCACGCGGGTGATCGATCGGCGGTTGGGGGCGTCCGCTCTGCTGGGTGAACTGCGCGGGCAAATCGAGCAGATGGAACAGGCATTGGGCAACGCGCTTGATCCGGTCATGCGGTCGGACCTTGCGGGGGTGCTCGTGGACGCGTCCACGCTCGCGGGGTGGCAATCACTTGATCAGGGGTTGGTGGGCGACGCGTGGAACCACTACAACCGCGCTCGCACGGCGGCCAAGGAATCGGGCTCGCGTGAACTGGAGGCCTACGCGTGCGCGGGCCAGGCCGTCGTGCTGCTCGACATCGGCGACACGCGCGCGGCCGTGGAACTCACGGAGCACGCGCGCACCATTGCCAAGGGCCGCACGTCGAAGTTGCTCTACTCGTGGTTGACGGCCGGGCACGGGGAGGCGTTGGCGGCCAATGGGGAACCCCTGGAATGCCTCAGCGCCTTCGATGACGCGCTGCGGTTGATGAGCGCACGACCCGAGTCCGCCGAGTCGCCTTATCTGGTCTTCGACCCCACGCACTTGGAGCGCTGGCGCGGGAACGCGCTCGCGCGGCTTGGAGAGCCGGAAGCAATCGGGGTGCTGTCCGATGTGCTGGACAGGTTGGACCCCTCATTCACCCGTGCGGCGACGGCACTGCGGGTGGATCTAGTGCAGGTGTTCACCGCGACAGGTGAAAGGGAGTTGGCTGCCGAGCACGAACGGCACGCGCGGCTGTTGGCGGCACAGATCGGATCAACACGGCAGCGACGACGGCTTGACGCGTTGCTCGTGTGATCTCACTTCGGGTCGCGCTTCGGCATCCGTGACCCGAGGATTTCAGCCGCCTTGCGGTCTGAGGCTGCTACCCAAGCCGCGTAAACCCGCAGGGTGGTTGCCCCTCCCCCGCCGTGGCCGAGTCGACCGGCGACCGTCCTCAGGTCGATTCCGGCCGTCAGCAACTCCGTGGCCGAGTAGTGCCGCAGGGCGTGGATGTGGGTCTTGATCTTCAGGCGTTCGGCCATGTCCTTGTAGCGGCTCGACACGGCGTGTGGTGAATACGGGACGGTGGGATCAGCCTTGAACACGCCGGTGAAGACGTACATGTCGTCGGTGAGGTCAATGCCCAGTTCCGCGTACCGCTCGCTACAACGCTGCTTGTGCTCCTTGAGCAGCACGACCGTTTCCGTATCGAGCGCGATCCGCCGCATCTGGTGCGTCTTGGTGTCCTTCTCCTTGCCGACACCACGGCGGAGTGTGTAGCTGCGGCGGATTTCGACGATGCCTTCTTCGAGGTTCACGCGGGACCACTTGAGGGCGCAAATCTCGCCGCGCCGAATGCCGGTGGTCATGACCAGCCACACGAGAGTGCCCCAGTCGAGGGTGCCCGTGTCCTCATCCATCTTGAACGCGGCTTGGAGCAGTTGAGCCGCTTCGGCGGGTGATGGCGGGTCAGGCTGCGGCGGTGTCTGGCGTGGCTTCTGAGCCACCTTTGCGGGGTTGCTGGCAATCCAGTCCCAGCGGACGGCTGCGTTCAGCGTGCCGCTGATGATGGAGTGGATTTGGCGGACGGTGGACGCTGCCATGGGCTTGCACGCGTGGGGCTTGCACTTCGACTCCTTGCAGTCGTGTTCGCCCTCGGCCTTGTGCTCGATGAATGGCTTTTGGTCGCAGCGGACGCGGCAGCGGCGGAGGTCCGCGTAGAGGTTCTCCAGCGATCGGGCAGTCACCTTCTTCAGCGCCACCTTGCCCAGCGCCGGACGGATCGTCCGCTTGATGTAACCGACGTAGGTGTCCCGCGTGTTGTCTTCCAGTTCGGTTGTCCGGAGCCACTCGTCAACGGCGTAGGAGAACGTCACGGTGGTGCTCGTGGAGCGCTGCGCGTCCACTGCCGCCTGCAACCGGGTCATGACCTTCCCGGCTTCCTTCTGGGCGGCCTTGTCGGTGCCCTTGACCGACTCGGACAGATACACGGGCTTCTTCGTGACGGGATCGTTGCCCGCGAATACGCGGACCTGGAGTGAGTTGCCCCGGACGCGAATGCTGCCCCGTGTCCGGGCGTCGTCGCTGCTCTGCGGTGTGCCCATGAACCCATGGTCACCGGGGTGTCAATGGACAAAGCCATGGACAAATGATCTTCAATGGATCTTGAAAGGCTTGTTTTTGCTGGTAGAGTGGTGGGGCAGGTCGGGTTCGAACCGACGACCTGACGGATTATGAGTCCGCTGCTCTGACCAGCTGAGCTACTGCCCCTTGCACGTGTCGCAGCCCACCTGGAACGTGGGTTGCGCTGCCGCGCTGTGGAGAGTACCGATCAGCGATCCGCGCGTCTCAAGAACCTCGGGTTCTTCTGTCGCTGATGTGGTTTGGGTGGGTGCGGCGGGGAAATGCGCCCGATCGTGTGACAAAGCGGTGGGGGTGCTGGTTGCCTGCGGGCGATGGTGGGTACCCGTGGTCCATGAACGAGAGAACCCCAGGTCCGGGGACCTGGGGCCGTCTAGTGGCTCCCCCTACTGGATTCGAACCAGTAACCCTTCGATTAACAGTCGAATGCTCTGCCATTGAGCTAAGGGGGAATGTTCTGTTGTTCGCCTGGCCGCTTCGGCCTGACAGGTGAGAACTCTAGCGCATGCGGAACGGGGCTCGCACACACCCCCCTCTGATGCGACAAGATGGGTGCTACCAGGCACGACACGAGAGGAGACCTCCATGAAGGGCATCCTGCTGGGCGCCGCTGTGGGTTACGTGCTGGGTGCGCGGGCCGGGCGTGGGCGGTATGACCAGATTGTCCGGACCTATCGGCGGCTTGCCGACCACCCCGCCGTGCAGGGAGCGGCTGGGATCGTGCGGGCCAAGGTCGGGGAGAAGACCGGGTTCGGGCATCGGGCCCACTCGAGCACGAACGGCACCAGCGGCACGAACGGGCAGGCTCGGCGTGAGTCGGTGATTCCGCGGGCGTGAACGGGTGCTGGGCCCGCCGGAGGCGATCAACGGTCGCCTCCGGCGGGGGAAGCACCCGCCACAGGTGAACGGTCGCCTGCGGCGGACGGCCGTCGCGAGCGAAGGGTCGCCTGCGGCGGGCCGAACCACACTTCAAGGCGAAGGGTCGCCTGCGGCGGGCGAAGCGACCGACTCGGGCGAAAGGTCGCCTGCGGCGGGCCAACGCCTGCTCCAGGCGAAAGGTCGTCTACGGCGGGGGAAGACCTCACCGCACGTGAAGAGTCGCCTCCGGCGGGCCTCCTTCGGATGAAAAGTCGCCCACTTTGGGGGAACGCGTCACTGCGGGCGTGGGTCGTCCGCGGCGGGCCAGCCCACCTCGGGAAGGGTCGCCTGGCGGCGGGGGAAGCGTTGACCACGGGGCGACGGGTCGCCTCCGGTGGGAGAGGTTGACGGCGGTCGAGGTGCCTGCGACGAGGGTTGACCAGACGAGGGTTGACCAGTGGTCAAAAGTTGCCTTCGGCGGGAAGTGTTCGTTGCAGGTCGAAGGCATCATTGGTGGGAACGCCTGTCGATCCAGGAGCGTTTTCGGCGGCTAGGGTCGCTTTCGGCGGGCGCGGACCGGTGATTGGTCAAAGGTCACCCGCGGCGGAACAGGCCCGGTCGCTGGTCGAAAGTCGCCTTCGGCGGGCGGGGAGTGCCGGGAAGCCGACCGCGGTCGCCAAGAGAGTGCGGGGAAGGCTGAGCGCGGCGTCAAAGGCGTCCGAGGGCTAGCGGACTCGTGCTACGGCGAAGACGCGGCGGAACGGGAACCAGGTGGTGCCGTCCTGGCGTTGGGGGTACGCCCGGCGGAGTTTGGGGGCCAGCTCGGCGCGGAAGGTGGTCCAGGCTGCGTCGTCCAGGATGGCGCGCACCGGGCGCAGGGCGGTGCCGGTGATCCACTCCAGGACGGCGTCAGGGCCTTCCAGGCGCTGGAGGTAGGTGGTTTCCCAGGCGTCCACGTCGCAGTCGCCCAGGAGGTCTGCGTAGCCCGCGGGATCGAGGACCGGGGTTTGGTCGCGGAGGGTGTCCGTCAGGGTTGGCCAACTGGTGGTGATCTGGTCGCGGACCAGGGCGTGGGAGTCCGCCTCGAAGTTGCCGGGGACCTGCATGGCCAGCCAGGCGTCCTGAGGGAGTTCCCCGACCCAGCGGCGGAGCAACTGGGGGTGGGTGGGGAGCCACTGGAGGACGGCGTTCGTGATGAGGACGTCCGTGTCGGGTTTCGGGGTCCACGCGGTGGCGTCTGCGACCGTTGCGTCGAGACCTCGGGCTCGGGCCGCCTCGATCATCTCCGGGGACGAGTCGAAGGCTTCCAAAGCCGCGTCGGGCCAGCGTTCGGCGAGGGTTTCCGTGAGGTTGCCGGGGCCGCAGCCCAGGTCGACCACGCGACGGGGGGTTGTCGTGGTGATTCTTGCCACCAGCTCGTGGAACGGCCTGGAGCGGTGGTCTGCGAATGCCAGGTACTTCGTGGGATCCCACATGGGTGTGCGCCTCCTCGAAACAGTACGGCCGTACTGTAACAGTACGCGCGTACTACTGGGAGGGCTTGAGGTCCTTGATCTTGGCCGCCACGTCGGCCGCGATGTCGCGGACGGCGTTCAGGTCGGCGCCTGGATCCGGGCGGACCTGGAGGGTCACGCCGCCCTTGCCGGGGACCTTGCGCTGGAGGTACCAGGCGTCGCCGATGTGGTGCTTGCTCTTGAACGACGCCGTCACCCTGGTGTGCACGACCTCCGGGACCTTGCCCGGCTCCTCCAGCACGAAGCGCTGCGGGGGCAGGTCGGTGAGCAGGACGGCGTGGCCGGCCTCGTCGTCCTCGGTGGCTTCGACGACCACCAGTGCGCTGCCGCCCCACGTGGCCTTGCTGATGAGGTGCCAGCCGACGCGCCTCGGGCCGGGCAGCCACAGGCCCAGCGACGTCGCCACCAGGAATCCGCCGCCGCGGACCGGGGCGTGGGCGATGACGGCCTCGTCGCGGTCCAGGACGCCGTCGAATCCTGCGGGCAGGCCCTGCTTGAACAGCTTGCGCCACAACGCGGTCATGTCTAGAGGCCTCCAACAGCCTGCTGGCCCAGCGCCTTGTGGTACTCCTCCAGCGCCACGAGGTCGCCGAACAGCGCGCGGTACTCGTCCGGGTCCTGCACCGGCGAGATGCGGTGCAGCCTCGACTTGATCTCGGAGATCTGGCCGAACACGAGGATCTGCTGCAACCGCGCCAGCACGGCCGAGACGTGGCGGAACTCGTCGTTCGCCTTGCACTCCAACGGTTCCACGGCCAGCTCGGTCAACACGGACCGACCGGAGTCCTCCTGGCACGCCTGGCTCACGGCCTCGACGAACGCGGGTCCGGACAGGCCGCACGAGGCGCCGCCCGCGTCGCGGATCGCCTGGTGCAGCGCGAGGTACATCGGGTGGCTGAACACCTCGTCGGGCAGGGCGTCGTAGTACGGCCCGGCCACCTCCGGCACCTGGAGCGCGGCCTTCAGCGCCTCGCGCTGGTGCCACAGCCTGGGGTCGCGCTTGTCCGGGCGGCGGGCGGCGGTCTCCACCGGCATCGCCGCCTGGTACGGGTCGACCACGGGCGGCGCGGACCGGCGCTGCTGCCGCGCGGGCGCCGCTCCCCCGCCCGCGGTCTCCCGGACGCGGCGGACGATGGCGGCCTCGTCGTTCCAGCCGACCCACCACGCGAGCTTGGTGGCGTAGCCGTCGCGCTTGGCGCGGTCCTTGATCTGCGCGACCAGCGGCACGGTCTTGCGCAGCGCCTCGACCTGGCCGTCGACCGAGTCGAGGTCGTACTCCTTGAGCTGCGTGCGGACCGCGAACTCGATCAACGGGGTGCGCCGCGCGACGAGGTCGCGGACGGCGACGTCGCCCTTGTCCTGCCTCAGTTCGCACGGGTCCATGCCGTCCGGCGCGACCGCGATGTAGGTCTGCGCGGAGAACGCCTGCTCGCCCTCGAACGCCTTCATGGCGGCCTTCTGGCCCGCCGCGTCGCCGTCGAAGGTGAAGATCACCTCGCCGTTCATGTCGTCGTCGATCAGCAGGCGCCGCAACAGGTTCATGTGGTCCGTGCCGAACGCCGTGCCGCACGACGCGACCGCCGTCGGCACGCCCGCGAGGTGCATCGCCATCACGTCGGTGTAGCCCTCGACCACCACGACCTGGTGCCGCCGCGCGATCTCCTTCTTCGCCAGGTCGAGGCCGAACAGCACGTGGGACTTCTTGTAGATCGGGCTCTCGCTGGTGTTGAGGTACTTCGCCTGGATCGGGTCGTCCTCGAAGATCCGCCGCGCGCCGAAGCCGACGACGTCGCCGCTGATGTCGCGGATCGGCCACAGCAGCCTGCGGTGGAACCGGTCGATCGGGCCCTGGCGGCCCTCCTTGGTGAGCTGCGCCTTGAGCAGCTCCTCCAGCTCGAAGCCGCGGCCGAGGAGGTGCTTGGTCAGCTTGTCCCACCCGCTGGGCGCGAACCCGCAGCCGAACATGCCTGCGGCGGCCTCGTCGAAGCCGCGCTCGGCCAGGAACTCCCGCGCCTTCAGGGCGTCCGGCGTGCGCAGCTGCTCGAGGTAGTAGTCGGCGGCGGCGCGGTGCGCCTCGATCATCCGGGTGCGGGTGCCCCGGTCGCGCTGGACGGCGGAGCCGCCGCCCTCGTACACCAGCGTGATGCCGGTGCGGTCCGCCAGGCGCTCGACCGCCTCGATGAAGCCGAGGTGGTCGATCTTCATGACGAACTTGATCACGTCGCCGCCCTCGCCACAGCCGAAGCAGTGGTAGGTGCCGTGCGACGGGCGGACGTTGAACGACGGCGACTTCTCGTCGTGGAACGGGCACAGGCCCTTCAGCGAACCGCCGCCCGCGTTGCGCAGGGACACGTGGTCGCCCACGACCTCGTCGATTCGGCTGCGGTCACGCACCAGCGCGATGTCGCTCTCCCGGATGCGTCCTGCCACGTCGTCGAGTCTAGTGCTGGCACACTGGTGCTCGTGACCGCTGCCGACCAGTCGCTGGCGAGGACGTTCACCGGGCACCGCGCGCACCTGATCGGCGTGGCCTACCGGTTGACCAGCAGCGTGGCCGACGCCGAGGACGCGGTGCAGGAGTCGTGGTTCCGGCTGGCCGGGCTCACGGACGAGGCCCGCGACGGGATCCGCGACCTGCGCGGGTGGCTGACGACGGTGGTCGGCCGCATCTGCCTGGACCGGTTGCGGTCGGCGGCCGTGCGGCGCGAGTCCTACGTCGGCTCGTGGCTGCCGGAACCCGTGGTGACCTCGCTCACCTCGACCGGCGAGGACCCGCTGGACCACGTCGTGCGCGACGACGGCGTGCGGCTGGCCGCGCTGGTGGTGCTGGACCGGCTCACCCCCGAGCAGCGGGTGGCGTTCGTGCTGCACGACGCGTTCGCGGTGCCGTTCGACGAGATCGCCGCCGCGCTGGGCTGCTCCACGCCCACGGCCCGGCAGCACGCGTCCCGCGGTCGCAAAGCGCTGGCCGACGCCAGCCCGCCGCCGCGGGTGGCGCTGGCCGAGCAGCGGGTGGTGCTGGAGCGGTTCCTCGCGGCGCTGGCGTCCGGCGACGTCCAGGCCGTCATCGGCGTGCTGCACCCGGACGTCGTGGCGATCGGCGACGGCGGCGGCAAGGTCCGCACCGCGATCAACGAGGTCGTGGGCGCGACGAAGGTGGCGCGCTTCCTGCTCGGGCTGGTCGCCAAGTACCGCATCGACCCGACCGCGGCCGGGTTCGTGGCGCTGGTCAACGGCGACCTGGGGATCGTCATCCCGGAGCACCCCGGCGACGCGACCACGCAGGGCGTGCCGCGCCGGGTCGACGCGCTGGTGGTGCGCGACGGGCTGGTCGTCGGCCTCTTCGACGTGGCGAACCCGGACAAGATCGGTCACGTGCCGTTCGCGTGAAGTCCCTGACCAGCGGGTTCCACCCGGACGACGGCGACGCGCCAAACGTGACACCACCGGGTGACTGATGTGACCGGCGGGAAAGCCCTACGGTCCAGCCATGACCATGTCGAAGGGGTTCACCCTCGAGCTCGACCCCGAAGCCGCAGGCCTGCTGGCGGGCACCCTCCTGGCCGGGGACTCGTGCGCGGTGCAGGTGCGCCACGGCAAGTCCGGCACGCTGCTGCTGTGCGCGCTGCCCGCCGAACGCGGCAACGGGATGCGGCTGCACCTGAGGATGCCGGACGCGCCTACCGACTGATCCGCCGCACGAACGACCGCCACCGCGCGCGGGGGAAGGCCAGCACCGGCCCCGGCGCGTTCTTCGAGTCGCGGACGGCGACGTCGTCCGCGAACGACACCTCGACGCAGTCGCTGTCCGCGATGCCGCCGCTGTAGCTGCTCTTACGCCAGGTCCGGGTCATCGTCACCCTCCCGAGGCCGGTCGTACTCGGCCATGTACTCCATCATCAGCGTCCGCGACGCCTGCCGCTGGATGGCCAGCTGGTCCAACCGGGCGAAGATGAGCTGGCTCCGGGCGATGGCGTGCGGCTCGGTGGAGAACGACCTGGTCATCTCGGTCTCGGTGTAGACCAGCGGCACGGCGTCCGGGTACTCGATGAGCTTGCACCCGGCGCTGAGCGCGCCCGCGCCGCCGACGGAGGCGGGCACGATCCGGATCACGCAGCGGGGGCTGGTGGCCTGGAAGATCAGCCGCAGCAGCTGGTCCTCCATCACCCGGTCCCCGCCGACCTTCGTCCGCAGCGCGTTCTCGTGGACGAAGAACGTGCAGAACGGCCCCGAGTACGGGCGCAGCATCGCCTGGCGGCCGACCCTCGCGCGCACGGCGGGCGTGATCTCGTCCGGCGACGTGAGGCCGAGCTGGTCGAGCAGTGCCCGCGCGTAGTCCTCGGTCTGGAGCAGGCCGGGGATGGTCGCGAGGTCGAAGCTGGTGATCGCCTCCGCGGCCGCCTCGGCGAGCGTGAGGGCGCGCAGGTTCTCCGGCAGCCGGTCGCAGCCGGGCCGGGACAGGTAGGGCTCGACCGCGGACTGGTGCCGGGTCACGAACACGTCGATCGCCGTGCGCTCGAGTCCGCAGTGGACGAGCAGGCGCAGCAGGTCCAGCTCGCCGATGCGCGTCCGCCCCAGTTCCACCTGGGCGAGCGTCGTCGCGTGCCAACCGAGCCGGTCGGCCAGCAGCGCCCCGTCCAGCCCGGTCAGGTCCCTCAGCCGCCGCAGCTCGTCGCCCAGTTCCCGACTGGACGCCGTGGAGTCCGTGCTCGTCATGCTGTGACGCTAGGCCGTCTGATCAGCTATTTCGCCCATTGCGGCCCGAAACCCCACTATCGAAGGACGACTTGATCACCAGTCAGGATGGATCTGCGACCTGCGCGAGGAAGTGGAGGGCCCCGGACCCGGCGTGCCGCACGAGGAGCAGGTACGGGCGGTCCACCCGGACGGTGAGCGGTTCGACGTAGCCCTCGAACGACAGCGACCGGAACACGACGGCCGTCGCGGCCGCGCCCTCCAGGCCCTCCTCGTCGATCTTGAGCACGGCTTCGTGGACGACCTCGTCGACCAGCACGCGCGGATCGGGGGTGAGCCCGGTCAGGTCGCCGTCGTGCTCGAACACCTTCTCCACGCCCAGCCGCCGGAGCGCGGCCTTGAGGGTCGTGGACGTCGTGACGGACAGCTGGGGCAGGAACAGCTCCAGCTGCCGGAAGTCCAGCGCGTCCACGAGCCCGGTCAGCCGGTCGGGGGTGATGGCGTCGAGGTCGCCGTCGGGCAGCAGGACGAGCGCCTCCATGCCGCCGTGGGCGGGCACCGACACGGCCTGCCAGCCGTCCTGGGCGGCGTAGCGGAACTTGGCCTCGCGGCGCATGGTCGGCACGTCCACGACACCCGCGGGCGCGTGGAACGGCAGCGGCGCGGTGTCGGAGAACGCCCCGAGCCACGCGGTCTTCAGGTAGAGGGCGTTGACCAGGGTGGCGACGGTGTCGTAAGCGATCGAACCCGGTCCGAGCAGCTCCGGGATGAGGTCGTTCGTCGTGTCGGCGACGTCGGCGTTGATCAGCTTGCGGGAGCCGTCCGGGTCCTCGGCGAACGGCGCGAGCCGCACCTTCGCGCCCGGCCACTTCGCCAGGCCGTCGGTGAACGCGGGCTCCACCACCAGGTCCTCGGCCGCCCACAGGGTGTTCGCCACGGCGAACACGGCGTCGTCGTCCGGCACGCCCTCGAGGAGCACGGCCGCGTTGTCCTCGCCCAGCAGGGCGACGAGCTGCTCTCGCGTCTCGCCGCGGGCGGCGAGGGACGCCAGGCCGAGCGCGCTGGCCACGGAGTAGGGCGACCAGCACGCGTTCGCCGTCCGGTCGGCCGCGACGACGTCGTGCAGGGCGAGGGCGAACGCCAGGTGCTCGGACACGGGACTCCTCAAGGCAGGGGACGTGGCCGAGTCTGCCACCGTCAGGCGCCGCCCAGCAGGGTCCGGTGCCAGGACACGGCTTCCGCGTCGGTCAGCAGGGCCACCTGGTCGATCACCACGCGCAGGCGGGCGGCGTCGTCGGCCGCGGCGTCCCACGCGGGCACGAACGCGAGGTCCAGGCCGTCCGGGGCGTGCTCGGCCAGGGTCGTGACCAGCTCGGTGATCAGCTCGCGCTGGCGGGTCTGCATGGCCAGCCGGACCGGGTCGGACATGACGTACCGGACGGCGACCGCCTTGAGCAGCGCCACCTCGGCCGCGACCAGGCGCGGGACGGCGAGGTCGGCGGCGTAGCGGACGAGCGGGCCGTCGCCGTGGTGAGCGCGGGTCTCGATGACCGCCGCCGACGCGAAGCGGCCGACGAGTTCGCTGGTCAGCCGCTTCAACGCCACCTGAGCGCCGAGGGAGCCGTCGTACTCGGCGCGGGCCAGGTCGGCGATCACCGGCAGGCGCAGGAGCTCGCGGGCGGCCTCCTCCAGCTGCGACACCGGTTCGCCGGAGAAGTGCTTCGCCGCCAGCCCGGCGACCGCGGCCCGCTCCGACGGGTCGGACAGCGCGGCCAGGCTGATGCGGTGGGCGAGGACGCCGTCCTCCACGTCGTGCACCGAGTAGGCCACGTCGTCGGCCCAGTCCATGACCTGGGTCTCGATCGGCTGCCGCCGGGCAGGCGCGCCCTCGCGGATCCACTCGAACACCTCGACGTCGTCGGGGTAGACGCCGAACTTGGTGATGCCGGGCGTGTGCGGCCACGGGTACTTGGTGGAGGCGTCCAGGCAGGCGCGGGTCAGGTTGAGGCCGCGGGCCGTCTTGGGTTCCAGACGGGTCAGGATGCGCAACGTCTGGGCGTTGCCCTCGAACCCGCCGCACGGGCCCGCGAGGGCGTGCAGGGCGCGTTCGCCGTTGTGGCCGAACGGCGGGTGGCCGATGTCGTGGGCCAGGCCGGCGGTGTCCACGACGTCCGGGTCGCAGCCCAGTGCCTCGCCGATGCCGCGGCCGATCTGGGCGACCTCCAACGAGTGCGTCAGCCGGGTGCGCGGCACGCCCGACCCCTCGCCGGGCCCGACGACCTGGGTCTTGCCCGCGAGCCTGCGCAGGGCCGCGGAGTGCAGGACACGGGCCCGGTCCCTGGCGTACGGGGTGCGGTGCTCACCGAAAGCGCCCCAGGGCGAAGCGCCCTTCGGCTCCTCCTCGACCACCCGAGCGGCGTCGTGCTCCGAGTAACCCTGGCTCATCCGATCAGAGTAGTCAGAGCGTGATGCCGTCGAAGGCTCCGGCGGGGGCCTTCATCAGGTGGTAGTACAGCAGCGCGGCGGTCTCGCGGCGGATGTAGAAGACCTGGGTTTCCCTGGTCTGCACGTTCGGGCCGCTGCGGGTCGGGGACGGCCACGCGTCGAGGCCCTCGTCCTCGGCCATCGTGCGGGCGCGCAGGGAGTGCCACGGGTCGCTGACGATGACGGCCGTCTTCAGGTTGCGCTCGCGGGCGGCGACGCCCAGCGCCTGGATGCTGCCCAGGGTGTCGTTGCCCTCGCCGACCTCGACGATCCGGTCCTCGGGCACCTGGTGGTCGACCAGCCAGAGCTTGCCCGCCTGGCCCTCGGTGAAGTTGTCGCCGGGCTGGCTGCCGCCGGTCGTGACGATGTAGTTGACGACGCCCTGCTCGTAGAGCTTGCGGGCGTGTTCCAGGCGGGCTTCGAGGACCGCGGACGGGACGCCGTTGTACTGGGCCGCGCCGAGCACCACCGCCATGTCGGCGTGGGTGCGGTCGTCGTCCCTGGCCACCTGCCACACCCGGAAGGCCGTGCCGCCGACCACGAGGGCGCTGATCACGAGTCCGCCGAGCACAGTGCGCAGCAGCAACCGCATGATTCTGGCGAGAGGAGTGAGGGGCACCCGCTCATCGTCCCAGAATCAGAGCCACCCGTGTTCCTCGGCCAGCCGCACGGCTTCCGCCCTGGTCCGGGCACCGGTCTTGCCGATGGCCGACGACAGGTGGTTGCGGACCGTCCCGTCGGACAGGTGCAGCGCCTTGGCCAGGTCCGACACCGTGCCGCCGTCCTGCGCGCGGAGCAGCACGTCGCGTTCGCGGTCGGTCAACGGGCTCGCCCCGCTGGCCAGGGATTCGGCCGCCAGCACGGGGTCCACGACCCGCAGGCCCGCGTGCACCCGCCGCACGGCGTCGACCAGCTGCTCCGGCGGAGCGTCCTTCACCACGAACCCCAGCGCGCCCGCCGCCATCGCCCTGGCCAGGTAGCCGGGGCGGCCGAACGTGGTGCACACGATGACGCGGCAGCCGGGCACGGCGGTCCGCAGGTCGGCGGCGGCCGTGAGGCCGTCCTTGCCGGGCATCTGCACGTCCAGCAGCGCCACGTCGGCCTGGAACCGCTTGGCGGCGTCGACGACCTCGTCGCCGGACCCCACCTGGGCGACGACCTCGATGTCCGCCTCCAGGCCCAGCATCGCGGCCAGCGCGCCGCGCACCAGCGCCTGGTCGTCGGCCAGCAGCACCCGGATCACGCGACCTCCGCCCGCAGCAGGTACCCGCCGTCCGGCAGTGGACCCGCGGCCAGTTTCCCACCGACCTGGCCCAGCCGTTCGGCCAGACCGGTCAGCCCGCTGCCCTCCGGGGTGTCCCCCGCGCCCCGGCCGTCGTCGCGCATCTCCAGCCACGTGTCGCCGAGCCGGACCTCGCAGCGCGTCGCGCGGGAGTGCCGCAGCACGTTCGTCACGCCCTCCCGCACCACGTACCCGAACACCTCCTGCAGCTCCGGCCGCACGTTGTCCACGGCGTGCGGCAGGTCGGGTTGGACGCCCGCGGCGCGCAGCGCGGCCCGCGCCCCCACGACCTCCGCCGACAGCGACACCTGCCGGTAGCCCGACACCGTGGCCCGGACGTCCCCCAACGCCTGCCGGGCCAGTTCCTCGACCTCGCGGATCTCGTCCTGCGCCCGCTGGACGTCCCCCGAGCTCTCCAGGACGCGCCGGGCGAGACCGGCCTTCACGGTGATCGTGGTGAGGCTGTGGCCGAGGATGTCGTGCAGGTCGCGGCCCAGCCGGTGGCGCTCCTCGGCGACGGCGAGCGCGGCGATCTCGTCGCGGGCCTTCCGCAGCTCGGCGTTGGCCCGCAGCATCCGGCCCATGAAGGTCATCCCCAGCGAGACCGACAGCAGGGTGCCGAACTGGTCGAAGTCCGAGCCGATCTCGCCGAACAGGTACGAGGCGGCGACCAGCAGGACCAGCACGGAGCCGTCGATCACGACGGCGGGCGCGAACGGCAGGATCATCGCGGTCGCGGACATCACGTAGACCATCAGCCCGGACGAGCCGAGCCCCAGCCCGAAGACCACCGCCAGCCCCACCGCGGTGAGGGCCAGGCTGCCCACCACCCGCGTCCGGACGGGCTTGTCCACCCAGCCGAGGAACGGCATGGCCAGCCAGCCGAGCGAGTAGACCACCAGGCCGGTGATCAGCAGGACCTTCCGCCACAGCGGTTGGTCGTCGACCACGACCCCGTAGACGATGAACGGGATGTAGAGCCCCAGGAACACCAGACCCACCAGGACCCAGCGGGATCCCCCTCGCCACATGCCCTCAGCCGCGCGAACCACACCGGTCACCGTAGGCCTCAGACCCGTGCGGTGTCCGTCTGGAACCGCTTGGCGGCGATCAGACCGAGCCCCAGTACCCACGCCGCCAGCACCAGCACCGCGGTGCCCAGGTCGGCGCCGCCCACGAGCGGGGCCTGGCCGACCAGCTTCACCCAGTACGTCGGCATCACGTGCATGACCGCGCTGAGCCAGCCGGGGGCCACCTCCGCGGGGATCCAGATGCCGCCGAGCAGGCCGAACGCCATCGACAGCACGCCGGTGAGCGCCTGCATGCCGTCGGCGGTGGCCAGCAGGCCGATGACGATGCCGATCAGCACGAACGGGAGCGTGGCCAGCCACAGGCCGCCCGCGACCTCCACCCACTGCGCGGCCGACATCCGCACGTCCTCGAACAGCCCGCCGACGATCATCACCAGCAGGATGCCGGGCAGCGCGACGACCATGCCGAGCGCGCCCTTGGTGAGCACGTAACCCAGGCTGCTCAACGGGGTCAGCCGCAGTTGGCGCTGCCAGCCGGAACTCCGCTCGACGGCGATCCGGGCCCCCGCGGCCAGCGGCGCGGACATCAGGCCGAACACGGCCATGTTGAGCATCAGCGACGTGGTGACCGGCAGCCCGTTGGGGAACACCTGCCCCTTGGCGCCGTAGAGGTTGACGAACAGCAGGAACATCACCGTCGGCATGACGACGGTGAACATCAGGTACCGGGTGTTGCGGACGGCGCGGCGGACTTCCAGCGCCAGGAACCGGGCGTTCACTTCTGCTCCTCGGAGGCGGTCAGGGCCAGGAAGGCGTCTTCGAGGCCGACGGCGTTGATCTCGATGTCGTGAGCGGCGGGCCAGGCCGCGAGCAGGGCCCGGAGGGCGGCGTCGGAGTCGGCGCAGGCCAGCGTGGCGGCGTCGCCGCGCAGTTCGACGGCCTGCACGCCGGGCAGCGCGGTCAACGCGGCCTCCGTCGCGCCGGGCACGACGGCCCGCAGCGTGCGGCCGGACACCGTGGCCCGGACCTCGGCGACGGAGCCGTCCGCGACGACCCGGCCCGAGCGCATCAGGACCACCCGGTCGGCGTACTCCTGCGCCTCCTCCAGGTAGTGGGTGGCGAACAGGACCGTGCGGCCGGAGTCGGTGTACTCGCGCATCCCGCGCCAGAACTGGCGACGGGTCTCCACGTCCATGGCGACCGTCGGCTCGTCCAGCACCAGCAGGTCGGGGTCGCAGACCAGCGCCAGCGCGAAGCGGACCCGCTGCTTCTGCCCGCCGGACAGCTTGGTGCACTTGCGGTTCGCCAGGTCGGCGATGTCCGCGCGGGCCAGCGCCTCGGCGACCGGCAGCGGCTTGCGGTGCAGCGCCGCGACGAGGCCCACGGTCTCGGCGACGGTGGCGTCGTCGAGCAGCGACCCGTTCTGGAGCATCGCGCCGATCGTGCCGGTCACGACGGCCTCGCGCGGCGTCTGGCCGAACACCGAGATCTCGCCCGCGTCGGGCGCGGTGAGGCCGAGCAGCACGTCGACGGTGGTGGACTTGCCCGCGCCGTTGGGGCCGAGCAGCGCGACGACCTCGCCGGGGGCGATGACCAGGTCGACGCCGTCCACCGCGTGCACGTCGCCGTAGCTCTTGCGCAGGCCGGTGAGGGTCACCGCCGTGCGGAGTGCGGTTGTTTGCGTCATGTGACGATCGTGCTGGGCCGCGAGGCCCCGCCGAGGGGTCGAGAGTCACGACCTGGCCATGACAGGTGTCATGGCCGGCAGGATCCTCGCCATGCCCGCAGCAGAACCCACCATCCTGGCCACGTCCGGCGGTTACCGCTACGGACGCCGCACCGACCTCGAATTCGGCAAGCTGCTCCACTTCGCCGTCGAACTGTCCGGAGTGGACGGACGACGCCCGTCCGTCTGCCACGTCAACACGGCGGGCGGCGACCAGCGCGCGGACAACGCCCGCGTCTCCGAGGCCGGTCGGCTCGTCGGCTGGGACGTCTCGCACCTGAACCTGTTCCCCATGCCGCCGACCGACGACATCCGGAGCTTCGTGCTCTCCCACGACGTGGTGTGGGTCGGCGGCGGGTCCGTGGCCAACCTGCTCGCCGTGTGGCAGGTGCACGGGCTCGGCGACGTGCTGCGCGAGGCGTGGCAGGCCGGGGTCGTGCTCAGCGGCGTGTCCGCCGGGTCCATCTGCTGGCACGTGGGCGGCACGACCGACTCGTTCGGCCCGGAGCTGCGGGTCGTGACCAACGGTCTCGCGCTGCTCCCCTACGGCAACGGCGTGCACTACGACTCCGAGAAGACCCGGCGACCCGCCGTGCACGCGGCCGTCGCCTCGGGCGAGCTGCCGCTCACGTACTGCACCGACGACGGGGCCGGACTGCTCTACCGGGGTACCGAACTGGTCCAAGTGGTGTCGGAAATCTCCCGTGGTGGCGGTTACGTAGTGCAACGGGACGAGTCTTCAGGAACCGCACAGGAGGAAAAGCTCGACATCAGGAGGTTGTAGAGCGTTCAGTTAATGACTGTGGGTGAACGTACGCGACGTGTCGGGCTCTACGGGGTGATCGCCTTGCTGGTGGCGGTCGCCTCCTCCGCTTTCCTCGCGTACGACACCGGCTCGCCGACCGAGGTGAGCACGGCGGCGGCCGACGCGAGGGTCCACGCGGCACCCCCGGCGGCCGCCACCTCGTCACCGGAACCCACCACGACGGAACCCCCGACGACCACGACGACGGAGCCCGCCCCGCAAGTCGACCTCGGCGCGGGCCTGCCGTCGGCGGAAGCGGTCGCGGGCGACTCGGTGAACCTGGGCGTCGCGATCCTCGACCTCCAGACCGGCGAGGTCGCGGGCAGCAACGGCGACAAGCAGTTCTACTCCGCGTCGCTGAGCAAGCTGATCCTCGTGGTCGACATGCTCGACCGACGGGCCGAGAACGGCTTGGAACTGTCCGACGACGACCTCCAGCTCGTGGACCGCGCGCTGACCTACAGCGACGACGAGGCGATGGACGCGCTGTGGACGAGGTTCGACGGCATGGCCGCGATCGACCGCGTGGCCGCACGCCTGGGGATGACCGGCACCCACTCCCCCGACGACCCGTCGCAGTGGGGCGAGGTCGTGATCACGGCCGACGACATGGTGAAGCTGTACCAGTACGTCCTCAGCGGGAAGATGGCCGAAACCGACCGCGACCTGATCGTCGACGCCCTGTCCGGAGCGCAGGAGGAAGCGGCGGACGGCTTCGACCAGTTCTTCGGATTGCTCGACGCCAACGCGCGGGGAAGCCGGTCGGCGTATGCGAAGCAGGGGTGGATGTACTACCTGCCCAGTGATGTGTACTTGCACAGCGCGGGAATCGTGGACAACCGGTACGCGGTGGCAGTGCTGACCATCCAAACAGGAGTGTCCACGGACGCGGCGAAGGACCAGGTGGCGAAGATCGTCAGCGCCGCGCTCACACCACTTCCCGCCACATAGGACAAAGCAGAGGCAAGGCAAAAGACAAATGGCCGGGGCCGAGCAAAGGCGGGGCAAAGGCAGAGGCGGGCGGGGGTTGGCCAGGTTTTTTGGTGACCCGCCACCTGCTAGCGGCCGGGGCGACGGAAGCACGGCCGATTTTACTCGGGGGATTTGGCGCTTAAACTTGTTGATCGGGTAGGCATTGAGCCTGCCCTTTCTTGCCCGATCAAGCGCCAAATCGAGGGGCCCCGAGTCAAATCGGCCGCCCCGCTGGAAATCTTGGCCGCTGGGTGGGCCGCTGGGAGCGGCAGTCGCCGGGCGAGCCACTGGGAGCGGTAGCCGCTGGGTGGGCCGCTGGGAGCGGCAGTCGCCGGAGCGGCAGTCGCTGGAGCGGCAGCCGGGCGAGCCGCCGAGAGCAGCAGCCACCGATACCGCCAAGACCCGCCGGAAAAGGAAAAAGGCCACCCCGCCGCCGAGGTGGCCTTCTTCCTTCCACGTACTGCTACGCGGAAGTCGTTGCTACTCCTTGCACTTCTTGCCGGAGTTCACGCAGTTGACGAGGCGGTTCATGATCTTCTGCGACATGACGTTCGCGAAGTCGTCGTGGTCGCTGACCGGGTTGTGCTTCTCGTTCGGGAACGAGTCGACCTTGTACTGGCCCTTGAGCTGGATGTCCCTCGGGATGTCGTAGGTGAGGGTCGTGCGCAGCTGCGGGACGGCCTTGAAGCCGTCGGCGCACTTGCCGGTGTTGGGGTCCGGGAACACGATGTGCGTGCGGTGGTTGGCCGAGTCGGTGTTCTTGCCGTCCCAGCAGCTCGGGAAGTCGTGGATGCGCTTGACCTTCGAGCCCTCGGGGCAGATCACGTACTTGGCGATCTGGACCTTGTCCTCGAAGCCGGAGCAGGTCCACGAGTCGCGGGTGTTCTTGGTGCCGTTGATGGAGACCTTCGCGTCGCCGTAGAGGATGCGGAGGAACTTCGGCATCGCGGTGACCTTGCCGACGGGGCTGCCGCGGAAGGTGAGCTCGGCGCTCAGCGGGCGCTGGATCTCGCCGTCGTTGCCGGGCAGCTCGTTGTTGTCGTCGGGCTGGTCGGCCGGGTCGGCCTCCACCGGGGGCTTCTCGCCGTTCTCGGAGCCGTCACCGATGGGCGAGGCCTCGTCGGGCTTCTTCACGGAGCAGCGCGAGAGGGCGCCGAAGTCGATCGGCTGGCGGCCGGGGCGGCCCAGCGCGAGGGTCATCCGGTCGAGGATGGCCTTCCGCTTCTCCAGCAACGGGTTCACGACCTGGGCGTCGACGGCGTTGGCGTCCACCGCGGCCGGGAGCTTCTTCTCGGCTTCCTCGGTGACCTGGTCGACCTCGTCGAGGGCCTTGTCGACCTCGGGCTGGAGCTCTTCCGGGACCTCGTCGAGCTTGCTGGCCACGTCGGGGCAGACCAGCTGCGGGCGGCCCTTCTTCTTCGCGTCCACGTCGGCCGCGGCCTGCTTCTCCTGCGCCTGCTTGGCGCCCTGGTCGACCTGGTTCTCCTCTTCCTCGTCCGCCGTGTCGATGCGGATGACGGGCCAGAAGTAGGTCGACTTGTCGCCGTTCTTGCAGGTGGTGCCCGCGGCCTGGAGGCTCTCGTTGGTGGAGTTCGCGTTCGTCGACAGGTTGCCGACGTAGTCGTGGAGGTGCTCGGCACCGTTCTCGACACCCGGAGCGGCGATGAAGTTGTCGCCGTTGAAGTGGCCGTTCTCGTTGACGCCGCAGTTGACGGTGAAGGTGCCCTTCGACGCGTTGCCCTGCTTCTTCACCTGCTTGACGTTCGGCTGCACTGTGGTGATGTCGACGAACTGCGAGATGTCCACGCCGTCTGCGGAAGCCTGGTCGCCGGTGTTGGTCGTGACCACGACCACCCCAGCCGCGATCGCCACGGCCGCGCCGATCGAGGCGATCTTCGTTCTGCTGGAGATCTGGTGTCGTCCACCGGTCCGGGTCATTCGATGCTCACCTCTGTCGTCGGGTTGCTTCCGAAGCGGCGTTTCAGGCCGGCTCACTGGGGCATACGCACGGTCGAGATACGGCCCCCCAACCGTGTTCACGACGTTATCGATTCGTTACATTAGAGGTCGACGAGAGCCCGAAGGTCGGAAAATCGAGGAACGCTCACCGCCCATACCGCCTGAACTGCGCAAATGGACTCTTGATCCACACGGCCGCAAGAGGCCCACTGAAGATCACCTCGTCCACGTCGGCGAACCGCGGAAAATCTCACCCAGCGCATATGTGAGCACCGGAAACGGCCCGTTGAGCACCCCACAGGCAAGTGCGACGTCACGAGTGAGATATCTTCGCCGCCATGGTCAGCGATCTTCCCGAACCCAACGAGCACCTCCGCCGGATCGGCGGACTCGTCCGCGACTCGCGCAAGCACCGCGGCTGGACCCAGGTCCAACTCGCCGACGCGCTCGGCACGAGCCAGAGCGCGATCAACCGGATCGAGCAGGGCAACCAGAACCTGACCGTCGAGATGCTCACCCGGATCAGCGAGGCGCTCGACTCCGAGATCGTCTCGCTCGGCCGCTCCGGACCGGTGCACCTGCGCGTCGAGGGCGGCCACCAGCTGTCCGGCGAGATCAACGTGAAGACGAGCAAGAACGCGGGCGTTGCCCTGCTGTGCGCGTCGCTGCTGAACGAGGGCCGCACGATCCTGCGCAAGGTCGCGCGGATCGAGGAGGTCAACCGGATCCTGGAGGTGCTCGCCAGCATCGGCGTCCGCACCCGGTGGCTCAACGACGCCAACGACCTGGAGGTCGTCCCGCCCGCGCGGCTCGACCTGGCGAACATGGACGTCGAGGCGGCGCGGCGGACCCGCAGCATCATCATGTTCCTCGGCCCGCTGATGCACCACGAGAGCACGTTCGAACTGCCCTACGCGGGCGGCTGCGCGCTCGGCACCCGGACCGTCGAACCGCACATGACCGCGTTGCGCCCCTTCGGGTTGGAGGTCAAGGCGACCGCGGGCAGCTACCACGCCGAGGTCGGCGACACGACCGGTCCGCACCGGCCGATCGTGCTGACCGAGCGCGGCGACACCGTGACCGAGAACGCCCTGATGGCCGCCGCCCGCCGCGACGGCGTCACGGTGATCCGCAACGCCAGCCCGAACTACATGGTCCAGGACCTGTGCTTCTTCCTGGTGGAACTG
>Ga0247771_1000042_pt1 | contig 56404 bp, 46 predicted proteins | sample UWRJL197509C6_FD_179948 | JGI IMG/M metagenome (GOLD analysis project Ga0247771, IMG submission 179948) | Plant litter microbial communities from Arlington Agricultural Research Station in Wisconsin, United States - UWRJ-L197-509C-6 | ecosystem: Environmental > Terrestrial > Plant litter >... | reverse complement strand
CTGGCCCCCGCTCCGGCTCTGGTTCCGCCTCCGGCTCCGGCTCCGGCTCCGGCTCCGGCTCCGGCTTCGGTTCCAGCTCCAGCTCTGGCTCTGGCTCTGGCTCCAGCTTCGGCTTTGGTTCCGCATCCGGCTCCGGCTTCGGCTTTGGTTCCGCATCCGGCTCCGGCTTCGGTTCCAGCTCCGGCTCCGGCCGTGGCCTGGCTCGCGCCGCACTCGACCTGGCGCCACCCAGCCGCAACCCTGGCCCCGGCCTGCGTCAACTCGGCGCTAGCTCCCTCCCTGCCGTAGTCCCGGCCCGGTCCAAGCTCTGGCTCAACTCTGCGTCCCAGCCCAAATCCCATCCCAAGCCCGAGCCGGCCCTTCAGTCCGCTCCAGACCCGAGCTAGCCGCTCAGCCCGTCCCAGACCCAACTCCGGCTCGAGCACCGGCCTTCGCCGCAGTCGCGCCCACCCCCTGCATCTCGCGCTCAAGTCGAGGTCGGAAAAATGTCGTACCCCTGTCGTAGCGTGTGTGTCGGGGGGTTCTCACAACCGGGGGACCTCTGGTCCAGTGCGGGTCGCGGCCGTGCAGCGAGAGCCTTTGAAGCCGGAGCTTGTGGTGGGTGGTGTCGTCCCACCCCGCTCGCGCAATTATTTCAACACCCGTTTCGTCTTGTCAAGGCGGGAAAGATGCCTTGACAAGACGAAACGGGTGCGAAGGCGCTTCGGATCGGGGTGGGGCGGGAGGGCTGGCCGCCACCCTGGTTGCGTGCGTCCGTGATTACTTGCGCCGCTTGAGGTTCTTGTGGTGGCCGCCCAGTAGGACGATTGCGCCGCCCGCCAAGGCGATGAACCAGGCGAACATGACTGGTTGCAAGGTGGTTGCGCCTAGGGCTACCGCGATTGTCCAGCCGGTCAGCAGGAGTGTTGAGGCTGCGAAGAGGGCCAGGGTTGTGGCTAGTTTTGGGCGGTGGCGTGGGAGTTGCAGTAGTGCTTGCCGGGTTGTTTTGCGGGTGAAGAGGAGCGGCTGGCAGGTCAGGGCCAGTGCGCCGATTACCAGTAGGGCGGAGAACCAGCCGAGTAGTGGTGAGGGGGAGGGCATGCCGGAGAGGAGGAGTAGCAACTCTCCTGCGACTAGGAGTGTTCCCACGCGAGTCAAGGCCTGCCAGGCCAAGGGTTGGGCGTTGGTCAGGGTGTCTGGCGTCGGAGTGGATGGTGGGGTGGATCTGCGGCGGGTGACTGTGGACAGGTTGGCGCGGACGTCCCGGTCTGTCGGGTCTAGTTTCAAGGCTGCGCGGTAGGCCCACTCTGCTGCGCCCCAGTCGCGAGCGCGGAGGGCTGCGTCGCCCATTACCTGGAACGCCCTTGCCTCCGCGGGGGCCAGGGCGGTGGCGTGTCTGGCTACCTCCACCGCTTCCGTGCGGGTCGATGGGTCTGCGGAGAGGACTTCCGACAGGACTACCTGGCAGCGCCAGTCCGTGGGTTTGCGTCTGACGGATTCTCGGGCTGCGACGACGGCCTCTGATTGGCGGCCTAGTTCGCTCAGCGACAGGGCCGCCAGGCGTTGGGCCCAGGCCTGGTCGCCGTCCAGGACCAAGGCGCGTTTTGCGGCGGTGAGCGCGGGGTCCGGTTCGCCTGCGTCCAGGTGGGCCGCGGCTAGACGGCACCAGGCCTCGGCGTGCGTGGGGTTGAGGGCCAACGCTGGGCGCAGCAGGTCGATTGCCTGGCGCGGGTTGCCGGAAGCGGTGAACTCGGCGGCGCGCACCAGCACCCTGGTGATCGGCTCGGACATCGACACACCTCCCGGATCGCGACCAGTGTGACAGCGGCCCATGGGCGCCACGTTCGGGTGATCAGGGGAAAGTGGTGGAACAGGAATCCACAAGAACGAACAGCGACCCGATGAATGGACTCCTGACGGGGTAATTCGCGGCGCAACTACCGTTAGTCATCCGATGATCGAAGCGAGACGCTCTACGGTCGAAATGTCCGCCTTTTGCTCGCCTGGAATACCACCAAATGGAGTAGCGAGAGACCGAACAGTCCGGGTAAATGGTCACAATCTGTTGCGATTTCGCCATTTTTCCGCCGATCAGGTGACTGAGCGAGAGCTTCATGCGACGCTGTCCCTGCTCGGCACCCTCGCCGACCGGGAAACATGAACATTGCCGTTCATGTCCCGTCACGGCACCGATCCGCGTGCGTCTCACCCCCGCGAGCGCACGGATTGGTCCGAGCACCCGTGACGAGATATCAGGAGGTTGGGGGCCGTGAGCACTGGCAAGGAATGGCAGATCACCTGCCGCGACATCGCATCCCGCAGACGTGACATGACCGTGTTCGTCAGCCAGGGGCACGTCGTGGTGACCGTGCCGCCCGGCGAGGCCGCCGTGCTGACCCCGCTGGAGGTCGGACGCCTGCGCGCCGCGCTGCGCGACGCCGTGGTGAACGCCTCCGGCTCCCCGGAGGCGTGATCGTCCGACCCGGCGGCCCCGCCGACGTCCCCACCGTGCTCGGTCTGCTGGACGAGGCCGTGCGGTGGCTGGTGTCGCAGGGGCGGTCGGGACAGTGGGGTTCCGAGCCGTTCTCGACCAACCCGAAGCGGGTCGAGGCGCTGGAGGCCTGGACGGACGACCTGCACCTGGCGGAACTGGGCGGCGACGTCGTCGGCGCGTTGGCGATCGGGCCCGCGCCGGAGTACGTGCCGCCCGCGGTCGGCCCCGAGGTGTACGTGACGGCGCTGGTCGGCAGTCGTCGTGGCCGCGGCGCGGGTCGACTGCTGCTGGCGCACGCGCGAGCGGAGGCGGTCAAGAGGGGCGTGGACCGCCTGCGGGTCGACTGCTACGCCGGAGGTGGTGGCGCGCTGGTCGGCTTCTACGTGTCGGCGGGGTTCACGCCCACGGCGACGTTCACCGTCGAAGGCGACTGGCCGGGGCAGGTCCTGGAGATGCGCCTGCCGGGGTGAAATCCGGCCCAGCTCTTCCTACTCGCGGGTAGGTAATGTCAGTATCGGAGCCGTGACCACCTATTTCGTGACCGGAGCGACGGGTTTCCTCGGGCGGCGACTGCTCGCGACGCTGCTCGCCCGACCCGAGTGCGAACGGGTGTTCGCGCTGGTCAGACCGTCCTCGGTGGGCAAACTGCCGCCGCACCCGAAGCTGGCCGAGGTCGTCGGCGACCTGACCGCGCCGATCGAGGGCGAGCACGTCGACCACGTGGTGCACCTCGGCGCGCTCTACGACCTCACGGGCTCGCTGGAGGACCACACCGCGGCCAACGTCGACGGCACCCGCAACGTCGTGGAGTTCGCCAAGCGGGTCGACGCGCGCTGGCTGCACCACGTGTCGTCGATCGCCGTCGCGGGCGACCACCGGGGCCGCTTCAGCGAGGACGACTTCGACCTCGGCCAACGCCTGACCTCGCCGTACCACGCGACCAAGTTCGCCGCCGAGAAGATCGTCCGCGCGCAGGACGTGCCGTGGCGGGTCTACCGGCCCGGCGCCGTGGTGGGCGACTCGCGGACCGGCGAGATCGACAAGGTCGACGGCCCGTACTACTTCTTCCCCGCGCTCGCCGCCGTCGCGCGCGTCCCGTCGTGGCTGCCGCTGGTCGGCCCGAACGCGGGCGCGACGAACCTCGTGCCGGTCGACTTCGTGGTCGCCGCGCTCGACCGGCTGATCCACGCCGACGTCGGGCCCGGCCGGACCTTCCACCTCACGGCTCCGAAGCCGCAGCCGTTGGCCGAGGTCTACAACGCGCTGGCACGGGCGGCGCGCGCGCCGCGGATCGCCGTGACCGCCCCGATCACGCTGCCGACGCGCACCGGGGCGGTCGGCACGGCCGTGCTCGCCGAACTCGGCGTCCCGGCCGTGGTCCTGCCGCACCTCACCGTGGCCGCCGACTTCGACTCCACGGCGACCCGCGCGGTCACCGGCCTGGAGCCACCCGCGTTCGACACCTACGCCGGGAACCTCTGGCGCTACTGGACCCGCCACCTCGACCCGGACCGCGCGGCCAGGGGCCCGCGGCTCGCCGGGCGGACGGTGCTGATCACCGGCGCGTCGTCGGGCATCGGCCGGGCGACCGCGCTGGCCGTGGCCCGGCGCGGGGCGATCCCGCTGCTGGTCGCGAGGCGCGCGGACGAGCTGGCGAAGGTCGTGGAGGAGATCCACGCGGCGGGCGGCAACGCGCACGCGTACCCGTGCGACCTGACCGACGGCGACGCCGTGGCCGCGCTGGTGAAGCAGGTGCTCGCCGAGCACGAGGGCGTGGACATGCTGGTGAACAACGCGGGCAAGTCGATCCGCCGGTCGGTGGTGCTGTCGGTCGACCGCCTGCACGACTACGAGCGCACGATGGCGTTGAACTACTTCGCGCCGCTGCGGCTCATCCTCGGGCTGCTGCCGCACATGGCCGAACGGCGGCACGGGCACGTCGTGAACGTCTCCACGATGGGCGTGCAGGTCAACACCCCGCGCTTCTCGGCGTACCTGGGGTCGAAGGCGGCGCTGGAGGCCGTCAGCCGGGTCGCGGCGGCCGAACTGGTCGCGGACGGCGTCACGTTCACGTCCGTCCGGATGCCGTTGGTGCGCACGCCGATGATCGGCCCGACCAAGGCGTACGACGCCGTGCCCGCGTTGACGCCGGAGCAGGCGGCGGACCTCGTCGTGCGCGCGCTGGTGGAGAGACCAGAGGAGGTCAACCGGCCGTTCGGCGTCTTCGCCGAGGTGGCGCGCAAGGTGGCTCCGAAGACGTCACGGGCGGTGGCGCACCTGGCTTTCCGGGTGTTCCCGGACGACTCGACACCGCCGGTGGCCTCCGTCGCCGCGGGCCTGACCCGGCTGGTGCTGGGGAGGCGGCGATGAGACCGGTGCGCGACCTGGTCACGCTGGTGCGGGCGGGCGTGGTGCGGCCGATGCGCCCGGACCGGCTAGTCGGCGTGCTCGCGGGGTACGTCCACTGGGACATCACGGTCGCGTGGGGCTACGCGATGGGCGCGGCGCGGCACCCGGACCGGCCCGCGATCGTCGACGACGACGGTGTGCTGACCTTCGCCGAGGTCGACGAGCGCACCACCCGGTTGGCCAACGGCCTGCTGGGGCGCGGGGTGCGGGCGGGCGGCAAGGTCGCCGTGCTCTGCCGCAACCACCGGGGTTTCGTGGAGACGATGGTGGCGTGCGCCAAGATCGGCGCGCACGCCGTGCTGCTCAACACCGGGCTCAGCAAGGGTCAGCTCGCCACCGTGCTGCGCGAGCAGGAGGTGGCGGTCGTCGTCGCGGACGCCGAGTTCACCGACCTGCCGCCGGACGTGGAGCGGATCACCGACGTGGCCGAGGTGATCGCCGAGGCGGCCGCGACCCCGTTGCCGCGACGGCCGCCGCGCGGCAGGCTCGTCGTGCTCACCTCCGGCACGACCGGCACGCCGAAGGGCGCACGCCGCCCGGAACCCGCGGGCCTCTCCCCCGCCGCCGCGCTGCTGTCGCGGATCCCCTTGCGGGAAGGGGAGACCATCGCCGTGCCCGCGCCGCTGTTCCACACGTGGGGGCTGGCGGCGTTCCAGATCGGCCTGGTGCTCGGGGCGACGCTGGTGCTGCGGCGGAAGTTCGACCCCGAGGTGCTGCTGGCCGACGTTCGCGAACGGGAGTGCGGCGCGCTGTTCGTCGTTCCCGTGATGCTGCAACGGATCCTGGAGCTGTCCGACCGGGACGTGCCGAGCCTGCGGATCATCGCGTCGAGCGGGTCCGCGCTGCCGCCGCCGGTCGCGACGCGGTGCCTGCGCGAGTTCGGCCCGGTGCTCTACAACCTCTACGGCTCCACGGAGGTGTCGTGGGTCAGCATCGCGAAACCCGACGAGCTGGCCCGCGAACCGGGGACCGTCGGCCTGCCGCCGCGCGGCACCCGGCTGGCGATCCTGGACGAGCACGGCGACCCCGTGCCGACCGGCGGGACCGGCCGGATCTTCGTCGCCAACGACATGCTGTTCGACGGCTACACCAACGGCAAGGGCAAGGAGGTCCGCGACGGCCTGATGTCCACCGGCGACGTCGGCTACCGCGACGACACCGGGCTGCTGTTCGTGGCGGGTCGGGACGACGACATGATCGTGTCCGGCGGGGAGAACGTGTACCCGGCGGAGGTGGAGGCGCTGCTCGCCGGGCTGGACCAGGTCCGCGAGGTGGCGGTGACGGGCGTGCCGGACGACGAGTTCGGCGCGCGGCTGGCGGCGTACGTGGTGTGCGTCGAACCCGGATCGCTCGACGAGGAGGCCGTGCGCGACCACGTTCGGACGCACCTGGCCAGGTTCTCCGTTCCGCGCGACGTGGTGTTCCTGGACGCGTTGCCGCGCAACGCCACCGGCAAGGTGCTCAAGCGCGAACTGCCTCCGTATCCTGTCTGAGGCGGAACGCGGAGCGGGTATTGGCGGGCGGATGACGATTCCTCTTCCTCGTGCGGAGGCGGGCGATCCACGGGTGAACGCCTCGGCGAACCTCCGGGAGGCGCGCATCGCGCTCGACGAGGACCGCTCGGCCGACGCGGTGGAGTTCGCCGAGAAAGCGCTTGCCGCCTTCTCGTGGCTGGAGGACGCCGAGGGCGTGGCGGAGAGCGTGCTCGCGCAGTCCGTCGCGCTGGGGCAGCGCGGGCTGCTGGCCGACGCGCTGGACGCCATCGACCACGTGCTGGGCGTCGCCGTGGCGCACCGGCGCGTGGGGCTCCAGGCGCGGTGCGGGCTGGCGCGCGCGGTCGTGGAGCTGCGGCTGGACTCGTCCGAACGGTCGCTGCGCTCGCTGGCGCGGTCGCTCGGACTGGCGGAGCTGGGCGGCGACCCCGAGCTGATCGGCTCGATCCTGTTCGAGCAGGCGCGGGTGCTGAGCGGAACCGGTGCGCGGGAACGGGAACTGCGGCGGGCCGAGGCGCTGTGCGCGCACGTCCGGGACCGGTGGAAGCAGGTCGACGACGGCGTTCGGCTGGCGCGCGTCACGGTGCTGCTGGCCCACGTGCGGCTGGACCTCGGCGAGGTCGAGCGCGCGCGCCGGTCGTGCCGCCGGGCCGAGGAGCTGCTGACCGGGCACGACCGGCCGGTGGCGCAGGCCGAACTGCTGCTGGCGCAGGCCAGGATCAGCGGGGCGCGCGACCGGGTCGGCGAGCAGCTCGCCCGGCTGCACCGCGCGGCCGAGCTGGCGGTGGCCTGCCTGGCGCGCGAGGTGGCGGCGCGGGCGCACGGCGCGTTGAGCGCGACCTACGAACGGGCCGGGCAGCTCGGTCCCGCGCTGCGGCACGCCAGGTCGCAACTGGAGCAGCACCGGCTGCGCGAGGTGCGGGACGGGCGGGACCTGCTGCGGCTGCGCGAGCACGACCTCACCGCGGGGCTGGCCCGGCTGGACTTCGCGCCGACCGGGCCGAAACCGTTGCGCCCCAACACCACCGCGACCGCCGAACGGACGAACAGCCGGATCGCGCGGGCGGTGCGCGCGGGGCTGACCAGGCGCGGCATCGAGGTGCTCCAGCTCATCGTGTCCGGGGCGAACACCAACGCCATCGCGGGCAGGCTCGGACTGTCCCCGAAGACCGTCCAGAACCACCTCCAGCGGATCTACCGCACCCTCGGCGTCCACGGCAGGGCGGGCGCGGTCGTGTGGTGGATCGACCTGGACCCCGACGCGGTCGACGTCCAGCCGGAGCCGGTGGGCTGACCGGACCGTGACAACGGGCGGTCAAGTCCCGCTCCAGTCGCCCGGACAGTGGCTTGCCTCGACCACCGGACCAGCGGGGTTGGGTCATTTGCCCACCGAAGTGCGGCATAACTGGGTGATGAAATGGATGACTCCCATGTGTCATGCTCCGGTCGGACGTGCGCGGGGCGCGGCCGAAGAGCTGAGCGGCGGTACAGCCATGCGGGAGCTGAGGAGGCGACGCCACCCCGTTTCAGCGTTGCCGCAGCGCCACTCCCGCGACGTCGCGCCACAGGACCGGGTCGACGGCTTCCGGGCCAACACCGTCCAGCAGCGCCGCCAGCCGCTCCCGAGCGTCCCGACCGGACTCCTCGTCGCGCTCGTCGGACGCCCGCACGAGCAGCAGTCCGCAGCGCAGCCGGTCCTCCGGTCCCAGCGCGTCGAGGTCGAGCGCCTGCCGGGCGAGCCGCTCGCAGTCGTCGACCTCGCCGAACCGCAGCAGGACCTCGGCCCGCACGGTCTTCGCCTGCGCGAGCACGTCCGGCCGGCAGGCGGACGGCGTGGCCTCGACGTCGTCGAGCACCGCCACGACCCGGTCCAGGTCGGGTTCGGCGGATCGCAGCTCGACCGCGGCCCACGCCAGCCGCACCCGGCAGCGGAACACCGGGTCGCCGGTGAAGGTGTCCGCGAGGTCGCGCGCCCGCCGCATCCGGTCCGCCGCTCCGGCCCGGTCACCGAGCCGGTCGGCCACCCGTGCGCGCACCCAGCAGGCCGAGATGAGCAGCCGGGCGCAGCCGAGGTCCGGTTCGTCCGCGAGCAGGTCCGCCGTCCGCTCGGCCTCGGCGATCCGGCCCGCGGCGATCAGCTCGGAGCAGAGCGCGACGAGCGCCCGGACGCGCACCCTGGCCACCTGCTCGCCCCCGTCGGTGCTCGCGAGGTCGACCGCCAGCCGGGCCGCGCGCACGGCGTCGGACGACCGGCCGAGCATCCGGAAGGCGTTGGCGCGCTGGGCCTCCACCAGCGAGTCCACCGCGGGACCCGGCGACCAGCCCGTCCGCAGCCGGTTCGCGACGCGCAGCAGCGCCACGCCGTCGCCGAGCCGCGACTGCACCACGAGCCGCGTCCACTGCACGCACCAGCCGAACACGTCGCCGCCGGTGCGCGGGCCGAGCAGCGCCAGCAGGTCGGCCGCCCGGTCCACGTCGCCGTCGTGGTAGGCGATCAGCGCCTCGCACCACGCGAGCGCCAGCTCCTGGTCCGCACCCTGGTCGTCGCCGACCAACTCGCTGGGGTCGACCTCCAGCACCTCCGCCAGCTTCCGCACCACCCGCGTGGACGGCGTGCGGTGCCCGGACTCCAGGCGGGACACGTAGCTCATCGACACGCCGGGGCACGCGAGGTCCTTCTGCGCCAGGCCGCGCCGCTCCCGCGTGGCGCGCAGCCTCGCCCCGAATCCCGTGCCCACCCGTGCTCGCGGGCCCGCGCTCGCGCCTTCGCGTTCGTCCAAAGCCGCTGCCAATCGAACGGAGCTCGATGATGGTTGTGAACTCTATCCGCCGGATCTTGGTCGCGGTGGTGCTGTGCCTCGGCATCACCGGTCTGGGCGCGGGCATCGCGCAGGCCGACGCGCAGTTCGTCGCGGGCGAGCCCGGCGAGATCTTCTCCCCGCCCTACCAGGCGGGCTGACCCGCCGACCTCAGGACCGGGCCAGTGCCGGGTCCGGTCTTGAGGCAGAGTGGTGGGGTGACCACTGAGCAGGTGAGGCTGCGTGCGCCGCGGCACCAGGTAAGCCGGAAGTCGATCACGCTCTGGACCTTGCACGCCGTGATCGGGTGGACGGTCGTGCTGCTGCCGCAGCTGATCGTCCTGCTGTTCGTGGACTCCCCGCCGACCTGGCAGCTCACCGCCGCCGTCGTGACCGGTGTCCTGGCGGTCGCGCACACCGTCGTGATGCCGCGCTGGCGCTTCCGGGTGCACCGCTGGGAGTCCACGCCGGTCGCGGTCTACACGCTGACCGGCTGGCTGAGCCAGGAGTGGCGCATCGCGCCGGTGTCCCGGATCCAGACCGTCGACACCAAACGCGGTCCGCTGCAACAACTGCTCGGCCTGTCGACGGTGACCGTGACGACCGCGTCGGCCGCGGGCCCGGTGCACATCGAGGGGCTGGACCACGAGTCCGCGGTCCGGTTGGCCGACGAGCTGACCACCACCACGGACGCGACCCCCGGCGACGCCACGTGACCGCCCCGGAGTTCCCCAGCGCGCCCGAACTCCTGGAGGCGGAGCCGGTGCTGGAGTGGCACCGGCTCGACCTGCGGATGCTGATCGTGCGTCCCCTCAACGAGCTGCTGGGCCTGATCCCGGTGCTGGTCGGCCTGATCGTGCTGGGCGGCGGCGACAAGTGGCGCATCGCGATGAGCGGCGGCGTCATCGTGCTCGTGGTGCTGTTCGGGCTGCTGAGCTGGTTCACCACCCGCTACCGGATCACCGACGAGCAGGTGGAGCTGCACACGGGTCTGCTGGTGCGCAAGCGCCTCGCGGTGCCGAGGGACCGCATCCGGACCGTGGACCTGACCTCCAAGCTCGGCCACCGGCTGTTCGGCCTGTCCGCGATCCGGGTCGGCACCGGGCAGCACGAGAAGGCGGGCGAGAACGGCGGCGTGACGCTGGACGCCGTGTCCGCGCGGGAGGCCGAGCGGCTGCGCCAGCTGCTGCTCGACCGGGCCCGGCTCGTCCCCGTCTCGCTGGACCCGGCCGCGCCCCCGCGTGAACGCAGCACGCTGCTGGCGAAGTTCGACCCGCGCTGGTTGCGCTTCGCACCGCTCACGGTGTCCGGTCTGGTCGCGGTCGGCGGCACGTTCGGCGTGCTGATGAACTACGCGCAGGAGTTCGACCTGCGGCGGTCCGCGTTCTCCGGCCTGCACGACGTCTTCGAGTGGGTGACCAACGCGCCGCTCGTGCTGACCATCGCGGTGCTGCTGGGCGTGGTGCTGGTGCTGGCCGTGATCGCCTCGCTGCTGGTGTACGTCGTGCAGTTCTGGGGCTACCGGCTGACCAGGGAGGACGACGGGACGCTCCGGGTGCGGCGCGGCCTGCTGACCACCCGCTCGGTGTCCGTGGACGAGGACCGGCTGCGCGGCGTGGAGGTGCAGGAGCCGTTGCTGCTGCGGCTCGGCCGGGGCGCGCGGGCCACGGCCGTGGCCACCGGGCTCGGCACCAAGGGCGAGAGCAGCCTGCTGCTGCCGCCCGCGCCGATCGCCGAGGCGCACCGCGTGGCGCACGAGGTCCTGCACGTCGCGGAATCCCCGACCAGGGCGCCGTTGCGGCGGCACCCGCTGGTGGCGCTGCGCAGGCGGGTCGTCCGCGCCGTGCTGCCGGTGCTGGTGCTGGCGGGAGTGCTCGCGCTGGTCGCGCCGTCGTGGACGTGGCAGGCGGCGCTGGCGCTGCTGCCGTTCGCGGCGCTGATGGGCTGGGACCGCTACCGCGCCCTCGGCCACGCGCTGACCGAGCGCTACCTGGTGGCGCGCAGCGGGTCGGCGCTGCGGGAAACCGTTGCGCTGCAACGCAGCGGCATCATCGGCTGGCGGGTGTCGCAGTCGTTCTTCCAGCGCCGGGCGGGGTTGGCGACGGTGTCGGCGACCACGGCCGCGGGCGACGGCGTCTACCACGTGATCGACGTCGACGCGGAGGCCGGACTGCTGCTGGCCGACGAGGCCGTGCCGGACCTGCTGCGCCCGTTCCTGGTCCGCGGCGACGGGTGACCGCGGCCACACCCCTGACCGCGTCTCGTTTGGACGGTCCGCCCCGGTCGTCGCCCTGGGCTGGAAGTGTTGTCCCCCAAGGACGTCGACCGGGGAGTGGCATGGACGGGTGGCCGGACGCGGCACTGGTGGGCAAGAGGATCTCGGCGCTGGTCGCCGCGCCCGTGCGGCCGGTGACCCGTGAGCGGGCCGCCGCGGACCTGGCCTGGTTCGATGAACGGTGCCCCACGTCCAAGCGGTCGGCCGAACGGATGCGCGAGGTCGTGCCGGGCGGTTCGCAGCACAACCTGGCGTTCTCCAAGCCGTTCCCGCTGGAGGTCGTGCGCGGCTCCGGCGCCCACCTGTGGGACGCCGATGGCAACCAGTACACCGACCTGCTCCAGGCGGGCGGCGCGACGGTGCTCGGCACGAACCACCCCGTGGTGCTGGAAGCCGTGACGAAGGTGCTCGCCGAGTGCGGCCCCGCGACCGGGATGACCCACCCGTACGAGCTGAAGCTCGCCGAACTGGTCCGCGACCTGGTGCCGTCGGTGGAGCTGTTCCGGATGCTCGGCTCCGGCACGGAAAGCGCGATGGCGGCGATCCGCGCGGCGCGGGCGTTCACCGGCAACGCGCACGTGGTGAAGGTCGGCGGCGGCTACCACGGCTGGAGCGACCAGCTGGTCGTCGGGATGCGGCTGCCCGGCACGGGTCCGCTGGAGGCGACCGGGGTGCCGCCGGGCGCGTACGCGCGGACCACCGAGGTGTTCCCCGGCGACGAGGACGTGCTGCGCGACGCGCTGGTCGCCAACGCGGCCGACGGCGGCACGGCGGCCGTGCTGGTGGAGCCGATCGGGCCGGAGAGCGGCACGTGGCCGACGACGCCCGAGTACCAGCGGCGCGTTCGGGAGCTGTGCGACGAGTTCGGCGCGCTGCTGGTGCACGACGAGGTGGTGTCCGGGTTCCGGCTCGGACTCGGTGGCGCGCAAGCGCTCCTCGGCGTGACGCCGGACCTGACGCTGTTCGGCAAGTGCGTCGCGGGCGGCTACCCCGGCGCGGGCGGCGTCGGCGGCAGGCGCGAGGTGATGGAGGTCTTCGCGGGCGGCATGGCGGCGTTCGGCAAGCGGGTGTTCGTGGGCGGCACGCTGGCCGCGAGCGCGGTGTCCTGCGCGGCGGGCTACCACGCGCTGGTGGAGATGGAGCGGGTCGACGCGCCAGGCAAGGCGTCCCGAGCGGGCGACCGGCTCCGGGCGGGTCTGGAGCGGATCGTCGAGCAGCACTCGTTGCCCTACGTGGCCTACAACTTCGGCTCGATCGTGCACCTGAACACGACCGGGATCCTCAACCTCGACCTGCGGTCGCCGGAGTCGGTGGCGCAGGCGGGCGACCGGCTGACGGCGTTGCAGGAGTTCGGCGCCGCGTACACCGCGGAGGGCCTGATCACGTTGGCGGGCAGCAGGTTGCTCACCAGCATGGCCGACACCGACGACGTCGTGGACGACGCGCTGGTCCGGTTCGAACGGGTTCTCGCCGGGGCCACGACCTCGGGCCCCGGCGGGATCGCACCCCGACTAGCGGTCCACGGACCGGGCGAACGCGATCAGCGCCGCGTTCGTCTCGTCGGGACGTTCCTGCTGGATCCAGTGGCCCGCGCCCTCGACCAGGCCGAACGACGCCAGGTTCTCCACGGCGGGCGACATCGCGAGTTCGAGGGTCGCCGGGTCGAACCAGTTCACCACCGGGTCCTTGGCACCGCCGAGGAACATCGCGGGCACGGTGATCCTCGCGCCCGCCCACGCCGTGGTGAGCTCCCAGTTCCGGTCGATGTTCCGGTACCAGTTGAGCGCCCCGGTGAACCCCTCCTCGCCGAACTCCGCCGTGTACGCGGCGATGTCCTCCGCGGTGAACCACGACGGCAGTTCCTCGGGCAGGGCAAGGGATCCGGTCATGCCGTTCTCGTCGGTGATCAGGTTCTGCACCTGCGGGCTGTCACCGGAGTACCAGTAGAACATCTTGGTGAACATCGCCGCGGTGTCGCCTTCCAGCTCCTTCTCCGCGACACCGGGCTCCTGGAAGTAGATCTGGTAGAACTTCTCGCCGAACGCCGCCCGCACCCCGTCCAGCGGCGCGATGTCCCCGCGCGGCTGGAACGGCACGCTCAGCGACACCACGCCGCGCACCAGGTCGGGCCGGAACAGCGCGGTGTTCCACGCGACCGGCGAGCCCCAGTCGTGGCCGACGACGACGGCGTCCGGGGCGCCGAGCGCGCCGATCAGGCCCACGACGTCGCCGACGAGGTGCAGGATCGAGTAGTCGTCCACCGACGCCGGGTGCTCGGAGCGCGGGTAGCCGCGCTGGTCCGGCGCCACGGCGTGGTAGCCGGCCTCGGCCAGCGCCGTCAGCTGGTGGCGGTAGGAGTAGGAGCTCTCCGGGAAGCCGTGCAGCAGCACGACGAGCGGTCCTTCGCCCGCTTCCGCGATGTTCAGGGTGATGCCGTTCACCGGGACGGACCTGTGCTTGATCTCAGTCACCGCACATTGTTCGCAGCTCCGACGCGGTCACGTCAAGGCATGGCGCGATCACCGACAGCGAAGCGCCAGGTCAGCCCGCGGCCCGGAAGGTGTTGCGGTAGACGCTGGGCGCGACCCCCAGCGCCGTGCTCATCCGCTGCCGCAACGCCGCCCCCGTGCCGAAGCCGGAGCGCTGCGCCACGACGTCCACCGGCAGGTCCGTGGCTTCCAGCAGGTGGCGGGCCCGTTCCACGCGCTGCTGGGTGATCCACTTGCCGGGGCTCATCCCGGTCTCCTCGCGGAAGCGGCGGGTGAACGTGCGGACGCTCATCCGCACGTGCTCGGCCAGCGACCGCAGGTCCAGCGGCTCGTCGAGCCTGGCCAGCGCGTACTCGCGGGCCGGGGCGGTCGAGGTCGTCTCCGGCGGCGGCACCGGGCGTTCGATGTACTGCGACTGGCCGCCGGAGCGCCACGGCGGCACGACGCAGCGGCGGGCGGCGCGGTTGGCGGCCTCGGTGCCGAAGTCCTTGCGGATCAGGTGCAGGCACAGGTCGATGCCCGCGCCGACGCCCGCCGACGTGAGGACGTCGTCCTCGTCGACGAATAGCGCGTCCGGGTCGAGGTCCACGTGCGGGAACATCCGGCGGAACGCGTCGGCGTACCACCAGTGCGTGGTGGCGCGGCGGCCGTCGAGCAGCCCGGCCGCGGCGAGCGTGAACGCGCCGGTGCAGATGGAGACGATCCGGGTGGTCGGCGCGGCGGCGACCAGTGCGCCGAGCACGTCGTCGGCGAGCGGGTCGCGGTAGAGCAGGTCGGCCCGCTGCTGCCCGGACACGACGATCGTGTCGGCCTCGGCGAGCAGTTCGAGGCCGTGGTCGCCCAGCACCGAGTACCCGGCCGAGCTGCGCACCGGCCGGTTGCCGGGCGTGCACACGCGGACCCGGTAGTAGTGCCGCTCGTCCTCGTCGCGGGCCGTGCCGAGCACCTGCGTGGGGGTGCCCAGGTCGAAGCCGGTGACCTGGTCGAGGGCGAGCACCGCCACCTCGTGACGCCTCATGGCCCGATTCTTGCACATGATGGCCTTCCGGCCACTGGTCTGGCGCGGCCGTTCGGCGGATGCTCTGCCGGTGACGCAGATCGAGGCCCGTCAGGGCCGCACCACACTCCACTGGGCCTGGGTAGTCGCAGCGGTGTCCTTCATCGCGCTCATCGGCGCGGCCGGGTTCCGCTCCGCGCCGGGAGCCCTCATCGAGCCGTTGCAGCAGGAGTTCGGCTGGTCGCGCGCCACGATCTCGCTCGCCGTCTCGGTCAACCTGATGCTCTACGGCCTCACGGCCCCGTTCGCCGCCGCCCTGATGGCGCGCTTCGGCGTCCGCCGCGTCGTGAGCCTGGCGCTGCTGCTGGTGTCGGTCGGCAGCGGGCTCACGGTGTTCATGACGGCGAGCTGGCAGCTGATCCTGCTGTGGGGCGTGCTGGTCGGCCTGGGCACCGGGTCGATGGCGCTGGCGTTCGTGGCGACCATCACCGGGCGCTGGTTCATCAAGCGCCGCGGGCTCGTCACGGGCGTGCTCACCGCGGGTGGCGCGACCGGTCAGCTGGTGTTCCTGCCGGTGATCGCCGGGCTCGCCGAGTCGTCGGGCTGGCGCTACTCGTCGCTGGTCATCGCGGGCGCGGCGCTGCTCGTCGTGCCGCTGGCGTACTTCCTGCTCAAGGAGCACCCGGCCGACCTGGGCCTGCCGCTCTACGGCGGAACGGAGGTCGTGACGCCCCCGGTCCCCACCGGTGGGGCCGCGCGCAACGCGATCAACGCCCTGCGGACCGCCTCGCGCACGCGGTCGTTCTGGTACCTCGCGGGCGGGTTCGCGATCTGCGGGATGACCACGAACGGGCTCGTCGGCACGCACTTCATCCCCGCCGCGCACGACCACGGGATGCCGTCGACCACGGCCGCGAACCTGCTCGCGCTGGTCGGGCTGTTCGACATCGTCGGCACGATCTTCTCCGGCTGGCTGACCGACAAGGTCGACTCGCGGATCCTGCTGGCCGCCTACTACCTGCTGCGCGGGATCTCGCTCCTGCTGCTGACGCAGCTGTTCGCCAGCTCCGTGCACCCGAGCATGCTGGTGTTCATCATCTTCTACGGCCTGGACTGGGTCGCGACCGTGCCGCCGACCGTCGCGCTGTGCCGGGAGATCTTCGGCGACGCGGGCCCGGTCGTGTTCGGCTGGGTGTTCGCGTCGCACCAGATCGGCGCGGCCGTCGCGGCCACGGCCGCGGGCCTGGCCCGTGACCACTTCGGCGACTACGCGCTGACGTTCTACGTCGCGGGCGGGCTCAGCATCGCGGCCGCGGTGCTGTCGTTGCTGGTCAAGCGGTCACTTGCGCTTCCGCGCGGTGCCGAAGAGCCCGCGGGTGATCTCCCGGCCCAGAGCGCTGGCCGCTGACCGGAGGAACGACTTCACGGCGGTGTTGCCGAGCACCTTCTCCACCAGGCCGGGGTCGTGCTTCTCCTCCCGGCGCTGCTCCGGCTGTTCCTCACCTTGCGGCACGACCTTGGCGGCGAGCTTCTCGTAGGCGGACTCGCGGTCGATCGTCTCGGCGTACTTGCCGTGCAGGTCCGAGGACGCGGCCTCCTGCCGAATGGCGTCCTGGCCGATGGTGTCCATCAGCGAGCGGGGCGCGCGCAGCCTGGTCCACGCGACCGGCGTGGGCGCGCCCTTCTCGCTGAGCACCGTCACGATCGCCTCGCCGGTGCCGAGCGACGTCAACGCCTTCTCCAGGTCGTAGTGCGTCGACGTCGGGTACGTCTTCACCGTGCGGGACAAGGCTTTCTGGTCGTCTGGCGTGAACGCGCGCAACGCGTGCTGCACGCGCGCGCCGAGCTGCGACAGCACGTCGTTCGGGATGTCCGTCGGGAGCTGGGTGCAGAAGAACACGCCGACGCCCTTGGAGCGGATGAGCTTCACGGTCTGGGTGATCTGCTCCAGGAACGCCTTCGACGCGTCCGCGAACAGCAGGTGCGCCTCGTCGAAGAAGAACACCAGCTTCGGCTGGTCCAGGTCGCCCTCCTCGGGCAGTTCCTGGAACAGCTCGGCCAGCAGCCACATGAGGAACGTGGAGAACAGCGCGGGCTTCGACTGGAGTTCGGCGAGTTCCAGCAACGTGATCACGCCCTGGCCGTCGACCTGCCGCATGAGGTCGGCCGGGTCCAGTTCGGGCTCGCCGAAGAACGTGTCGCCGCCCTGCGCCTCGAGGTTCACCAGCGCCCGCAAGATCACGCCCGCCGTGGCCGACGACACCCCGCCGATGCCCTTCAGGTCCTCCTTGCCCTCGTCGCTCGTGAGGTGGTTGATCACCGAGCGGAGGTCCTTGGTGTCCAGCAGCGCCAGGCCTCGGGTGTCGGCCCAGTGGAAGATCAGCCCGAGCGTCGACTCCTGGGTGTCGTTGAGCCCCAACACCTTCGACAGCAGGATCGGGCCGAAGCTGGTGATCGTCGCGCGCACCGGCACGCCCGCGCCACCAGTGCCGAGCGACAGGAACCCGACCGGGTGCGCCTGCGGCTGCCAGTCGTCACCCGTGTCCGCGGCCCGCGCGGTGATCCGGTCGCTGCTCGACCCCGCCCGCGACAGCCCGGAGAGGTCGCCCTTCACGTCCGCCATCACCACCGGCACCCCGGCGGCCGACAACTGCTCGGCGATCAGCTGGAGGGTCTTGGTCTTGCCCGTACCCGTCGCGCCCGCGACCAGCCCGTGCCGGTTCATCATCGCCAACGGCAACCGCACGTGCGCGGTGGACTCGACAGCGCCTTCCACGAGGACCGCGCCGAGTTCGACCGCCCGACCTTCCGAGGCGTACCCGGCCGCGATCTCGGCCGCGGCGGACTGCTGCTGAGTCATTCGCACCAGCGTAATGAGCGAACCGGGACGCGCCACTCGAAGCGCGAAGGCCGTCAAGGTCACGAGAGACTAGGCTCTCGCGGGTGATGGATCGTCTGGTGTGGATCGACTGTGAGATGACCGGCCTCGAACTCGGGAAGGACGCCCTGATCGAGATCGCCGCGCTCGTCACCGACGCCGACCTGAACGTCCTCGGCGAAGGCGTCGACGTGGTGATCCACGCGGACGACGACGCGCTCGCCGGGATGCCCGAGGTCGTCGTGGAGATGCACGCGAAGTCCGGGCTGACCGAGGAGGTCCGCCGGTCGACCGTCAGCATCGAGGAGGCCGAGGCCCAGGTGCTCGCGTACATCAAGGAGTGGGTGCCGGACCCGCGCACCGCCCCGCTGGCGGGCAACTCGATCGCGACGGACCGCGGCTTCATCGCCCGCGACATGCCCGCGCTCGACGGCCACCTGCACTACCGGATGATCGACGTGTCGTCGATCAAGGAGCTGTGCAGGCGCTGGTACCCGCGCATCTACTACGCGCAGCCGGAGAAGGGCCTCGCGCACCGGGCGCTCGCGGACATCAAGGAGTCCATCCGCGAACTGGCGTACTACCGGCGCACCGCGTTCGTGGCCCCTCCCGGCCCGAGTTCGGACCAGGCCCAGGCCGTCGCGGCGGAGCTCCTGAAGGCCGACGGGATCGGCTGACCACCCGATTTCTTCCCCGGTCGGTCGGCACGCTATGCTTCTTCTCGCCGGTCAACCGGTCTTGGTGGGTGTAGCTCAGCTGGCAGAGCACTGGGTTGTGATCCCAGGTGTCGCGGGTTCAAGTCCCGTCACTCACCCCAAGCGAACGCCCCCTGACCTAGCAGGTCAGGGGGCGTTTTCACGTCTGGAGAGCCTTCATGAGCGCCACCCTCGTCGCCAAGGACCTCGCCGCCGGACACGGCGACCGGGTGCTGTTCTCCGACCTCCAGCTGGTGGTCGCACCGGGTGACGTGATCGGCCTCGTCGGCGTCAACGGCGCCGGGAAGTCGACCTTGCTCCGGACGTTGGCCGGCTTGATCCCGGCCGAGCAGGGCACCGTGCGCCTGAGCCCGCCGTCCGCGACCGTCGGCCACCTCCCCCAGGAGCCGGAACGCCGTCCGGGCGAGACCGTCCGCGAATTCCTGGCCCGCCGCACCGGCGTCGACTTCGCCCAACGCGTCCTGGACGCGGCGACCGAGGCGTTGAGCATGGGCACGTCCGGCTCCGACGACGAGTACGGCGACGCCCTGGAGCACTGGCTCGCCTTGGGCGGCGCGGACCTGGAGGAGCGCTCGGTCGAGGTCGTCGCCGACCTGGGCCTCGCGGTCGACCTCGACCAGCCCATGACGTCGCTGTCCGGTGGCCAGGCGGCCCGCGCGGGCATGGCGTCGCTCCTGCTCAGCCGGTACGACATCTTCCTGCTCGACGAGCCGACCAACGACCTGGACCTCGACGGACTGGACCGCCTGGAGCGGTTCGTCGGCGACCTGCGCGCGGGCACGGTCGTCGTCAGCCACGACCGCGAGTTCCTCGCCCGCACGGTCACCCGCGTGGTCGAACTGGACCTCGCGCAGCAGCAGGTTCGGACCTACGGCGGCGGTTACGCGGCGTACCTGGAGGAGCGCGAGGTCGCCCGCAGGCACGCCCGCGAGGAGTACGAGGAGTTCGCCGACACCAAGGCGTCCCTCGAGGCCCGCGGCCGGATGCAGCGCGCGTGGATGGAGAAGGGCGTGAAGAACGCCCGGCGCAAGCAGACCGACAACGACAAGAAGGGCCGCGCGTCCCGCACCGAGGCGACCGAGAAGCAGGCGTCGAAGGCCCGGCAGACGGACCGGATGATCGAACGCCTGGACGTCGTGGAGGAGCCCCGCAAGGAGTGGGAGCTGCGGATGGAGATCGCCCCGGCTCCACGGGCGGGCGCGATCGTCGCGTCCCTCAGCCGCGCGGTCGTGACCCGCGGCGAGTTCACCCTCGGCCCGGTGAACCTCCAGATCGACTGGGCGGACCGGGTCGCCATCACCGGCGCGAACGGCGCGGGCAAGTCCACGCTCCTCGGCGCGCTGCTCGGCCGCGTTCCGCTGGACGACGGCGTCGCCACCCTCGGTTCCGGCGTGGTCGTGGGCGAGATCGACCAGGCCCGCGGCCTGTTCCTCGGCGACCAGCCCCTCGCGGAGGCGTTCGAACTGGAGGTGCCGGAACTGGCGCCCGCCGACGTCCGCACCCTGCTGGCCAAGTTCGGCCTCAAGGCGGCCCACGTGCTGCGCACCGCGGCCTCGCTCTCCCCCGGCGAACGCACCCGCGCGGCCTTGGCCCTCCTCCAGGCCCGCGGCGTGAACCTGCTGGTGCTCGACGAGCCGACCAACCACCTCGACCTGCCGGCGATCGAACAGCTCGAATCCGCGCTGGAGACCTACACCGGCACGCTGCTGCTGGTCACCCACGACCGCCGCATGCTCGACGCCGTCCAGACCACCCGCAGGCTCGTGGTCGACGGCGGCCAGGTGAAGGACCTGTAGGCGCTACCACTGTGGACAGCGCGGGCCGTCCACAGTGGCACGAACGCGAAAGGGCGGTGCCTCCCTCCCGGAAGCACCGCCCTTTCTGGCAGACGACTAGCGGTTGCCGGCGACCCACTGGTCCCACGGCACCTGCCAGTCGCCGAAGCCGTCCCACGACTCCAGCGGCGGGCCGCCCGAGTTCGTGACGATCACGACGTCACCGGGCTTGGCGTTGTCGAAGAACCACTTCGCGTTCTCCGGAGACATGTTCAGGCAGCCGTGGCTGACGTTCCGGTTGCCCTGGTCGCCGACGGACCACGGCGCGGAGTGCACGAAGATCCCGCTGTTCGACATCCGCGTCGCCCAGTCGACCGGCGTCTTGTAGCCGCCCGCGTCCAGCGCCAGCCCGTACGTCGTCGAGTCCATGATCATGTGGTCGCGCTTCTCCGTCAGCACGTACGTGCCGGTCGGCGTCGTGTTCGCCGCGTTGCCCATGGACGTCGGCACGGTCCGCACGACCTGGCCGTTGACCTTCGTCACGACCTGGTGGGTGCCGCCGTCGGCCTCGTGGATCACCGCGTCGCCGATGGTGGCGTTGATCGTGCGGTCCTCCTGGCCGTAGATCCCGTTGCCCATGTTCTTGCCGTAGACCTTGGCGTTGATGGTGATCTTCGTGCCCGCCGCCCAGAAGTTCTGCGGCCGCCAGTGCACTTCCTTCTCGTTGAACCAGTAGAACGCGCCCTCGACCTTGGGCTCGGTCGTGATCTGGAGCGCGGCCTCGGCGGCCAGCTTGTCCGTGATCGGCTCGTCGAAGTAGAAGGCGATCGGCTGGCCGACGCCCACCGTCGCGCCGTCGACCGGGTTCGTCTCCACGTAGGTCAGCGTCCGCGGCTTCACCGTCGAGAACGCCGACGTCTTGGTGACCGGCTTACCGTCGGCCCCCTGCCCGGTGGCCGACAGCGTGTACGCCTTGTCGTAGGCGAGCGGAACGCTGTTCGCCCACTGGAGCCCGTCCGGGCTGATCTGGCCGCCGATGACCACGCCGTCGGCGGCGGTCAGCTTCACGTCCGTGAGCTTCCCGTCGGCGGCCGTGGCGATGACCGGCAGCCCCGGAGCCACTCCCGCGGCCCCGTCGGCGGTGCCGAGCGTCAACGTCACGGGCGGAGGCGGAGGTGTGGTGCTGGTCGAGGGCGCGTTCGCCTGCACCTCGACCGCGGGGGAGGACGAGCAACCTGTGATCAACATCGCACTCAGACCCACGGCGACCAGCCCGAACACCCCGCGCTTGCCCGTCATCCCCATCGCACCCATCCGTTCACCCGGTCCCCGCACAACGAGACAGCGCGCAAGCAGGTGCTACCACTGCCGCCCCACTACAGGAGACGCCACCCGCCCCACCCGAGTTGCCCCGGATACGCGATCGTTACCAACGCGAAGTTCTCCCCCCATCCAACCCCTCCAAACCCGCCCTGACCAGCCGATTGGGAACTGCGCGAACCGCTGTGCTAATGTTCTTCTCGTCGGAACGGAGCAACACGGTTCAGACAAACAAGAGAAGATGAAGTGCCAGCGCCGCTAGCTCAGTTGGTTAGAGCAGCTGACTCTTAATCAGCGGGTCCGGGGTTCGAGTCCCTGGCGGCGCACCGTCAAAGAAGTGGTCCGGCAATTGTGCCGGACCACTTCTTTGCTTTTACCGGCACCCCCTCCCACCTCGGTGTCCGCTGGTCCGGGCTGTACGGCCCACCTCGGATAAGGACAACGGCCCACGTGGTCGTCGCGCTCCGATGATGCGCTCACTTCAGCACGGACGGTGTGCGGAAGGTCGCGGAAGGCGCTCGTTCTCGACGGCCGCGCGAATTCCGGCAGGCAATGCCGATTCGCCCGCGGTAACGGCCGGTCGTCCACTCCACAGGTTCGGCGGCGGCTTCGAAGTCTCTTTCGTCGGCATCGACACGGACCACCGAGCGGGTGGTCCCGGTTCCGGGCGCTTCCCCTGGAGCGCTCTCGGAAGCACGTACCTGCCCGTGGACGACGTGGTCGGCCTTCTCCGCATCCGAAGCGCGCAAGGCCAACCGAGAGTCACCACGCCCGAGCTACCGGCCGCTTGTCGTCCTTTTGCCCGCCGTAGCGGGACAGAACGAGATCACCGACGGTCAAATCTCCCATCGGCCTAACGCAGCCGAGTGGTCTTTGCACGTCAGGGACCATGCGCCGGTTTCCTACCGTACGGTCGTGATGTTGCTCGTGGGGAGCGCGCACGGGGGTGCGATGAACGGGTCGGGGCAGGGTGTCGGGTCTGTCGTCAATGGGTTGACGGGCGCCGACGGGAGCAACGTCGTTCAAGCAGGAGCCATCCAAGGGGGAGTCCACTTCCACACCTTGCCGACAGCCGTCGCGCAGCCGGTCCCGCAGCAGTTGCCTGCGACCCCAGCGCACTTCACCGACCGGGCCGCCGAGCTTTCCGAACTGGACGACGAACTGCTGCGGTGCGAACGCGAGTCGAGTCGGATGCTGGCCGTGCTGTGCGGACCGGGCGGCATGGGCAAGACGGCACTGGCGCTGCACTGGGCGCACACCGTCCACGACCGGTTCGCGGACGGCCAGCTGTACGTGGATCTCGCAGGTTTCAGCGGGTCCACCCCGGTGCTGCCCGGCGAGGCGCTGGCGTTGTTCCTTCGCAGTCTCGGAACACCACCGCACCGGGTTCCTGTCGAGTTGGCCGAGCAGGCGGCCCTGTACCGATCGCTGATCGCGTCCCGATCACTGCTCGTCGTGTTGGACAACGCTTTTTCCGCTGGGCAGGTCCGCTCGCTCCTGCCCGTTTCTACCGGCAGTGCGGTGGTGGTCACCAGCCGCACCAGGTTGACCGGGCTCGTCGCGGACGGGGCCCGTCTGCTCGACATGGCGCCGCTGAACGTGCGCGCCGGTGTGCGGCTGCTCGCCAAGAGCGTCGGACACGAGAGGGTCACCGCGGAGCACGCCCCCGCCGAGGCGCTGGTCGCCCTGTGCGGCGGCCTGCCGATCGCGGTGCGGGTGGCGGCGGCCCGGTTGGTGGCCAGGCCGAAGTGGTCGGTGCGCCGAGTGGTGGCCGAGCTGACGAACGAGCGGTTCCGGCTCGCGCAGTTGTCCAAGTCCGCCGACCTGTCCGTACGCACGACCTTCGACTTCTCCTACCGCGCCCTGCCCACCACCACGGCCACGCTCTACCGCAGGTTGGCGTTGCACCCCGGCAGGGACTTCGGCCCGGAGCTCGCGCATTCCTTGCTGGCTGCCGCGTCGGAGGACGCCGACGCGGCGTTGGAAGAACTGGTGCAGGGGAGTCTGGTGGAAGAGATCGACGAGGACCGCTACCACTACCACGACCTGCTGAGGCTGCACGCCCGCGACAAGGCCGAGTCGGACGACGGCCCTGAGGCACGGCGGTCGGCGCAGCGCGCGATGATCGAGTGGTACCTCGCGGCGTCCGCCGCGGCGGACGCGGTGGTGAGTCCCCATCGGAGGCGACTGCCCTACGAGTTCACGGCGGTTCCGGTCGAAGTGCCAGGTTTCGGGGATCGGAACGACGCGCTCGACTGGCTCGACCAAGAGCGGGCGAACCTGATCGAAGCCGGCGCACTGGCGCTCGACCTGGGGTGGCCGGAGCTGTCGTGGCACCTGAGCGACGTGCTGTGGCCGTTGTTCCTGCACCGCAAGCACTACCGCGACCGGCTGACCGTCGACCAACGCGGGGTCGAGGCCGCGAGGCGCTGGGGCAACGCGTTCGCCGAGGCCGACATGCTGAAGCGCCTGGGCCGGGTGTGCACGACCTTGGGGCGCTTCCCGGAAGCGGAACAGCACCTGCGGGCGTCGGTGGAACGCGCGGCGTCGATCGACGACCGGCGCGGTGTCGCCGACGCTCGTGAAGCGTTGGGACTGCTGCACCTCGACCGGGGGATGCCGGAGGAAGCGCTCGTGGAGTTCGAGGCGCTGGCGAGCGCCAACCGGTCGTTGAGAGCAGACCGGAGCCTCGGCCTCATCCTGGTCAACCTGGGAGCCGCCTACCTCGCCCTCGGTCGGGTCGAGGACGCGGCGGGAGCAGCGGACGAATCGGCCGCCGTCTTCGACGGTCTCGCCGTGCCGGATCCGTACAACCGGGCCAGAGCGGGCTTGGTGGCCGCTCGTGCCCGGTTGCTCGCGAACGACGTCGACCAAGCGCACGAGGTGGCCGAGGGGATCTTGGCCGACATGGACGACCTCGGGTCTCGGCAGGGAGTCGCCGAAGCGCACGAGGTGCTCGCCGAGGTCGCACGCCTCCGAGGACGCGTGGACCTCGAGGTGCGACACCTCGAGCACTCCGCCCGGCTGCTCACCGACCTCGGCTCGTCACGTGCGGCCGGTGTGCGGTCTCGCCTCGATTCCCTGGCGGTCGCCTCGACGCGCGGCGGTGACGAGGTCTAGCTCAACGCTTTCCCGATGGGTCGAGCACGACAACCGCACCACGCGACTCGGGGGGAAGCCGACGCCAACGCTGAACAGCGCGTGCAACAACGAAGCCACAGCGTTGAGCTCGACCGGCCATCCGACGCAACCGCACGGGAAGGGCGCTTCCTCGGGCACGAGCAGCACGACCGCCGCTCCGGGAAACCGGCGCAACAGCGAATCGCCCTGGTCCGCACACCCGACGTCCGCGTCCCGCAGGCAGAGGAGGACATCGGCGAGGGTCGCCTCGCCGAGTGAGCCCGCCGTGGGCACCCAGCAGATCACGGTGTCGAACATCGTCACCACGTCCTTCGAGAAGGCGCCGACACAGGCATGACGGCTCGGTGCTTCCCCGGCTGGGGTACTTCCAGCAGGCGGTAGATGGCCCGGCGAAGCTCGGCCGACGAGCGTCCCGGACACGAGGTGAGAGCCGCACTGATGCTGACGAGCAGCTGTTCGGCGTTCGAAGCAGCCGACTGGAACTGCGCGGCGAGCGGCACACCCTCGACCAACCGAGGCGCTCGCTCCCTCAATAGGTCCTGCGCCGAGTCCGCGGTGAGAAGCGCTCGCAGCGGGGTTTCCACCAAGAGCACGGGCCTGCCGATGGCGGCCGAGTAGACGCCGACCGAGCCGTGGTCGGCGATCACCTGGTCGGCCGCGACGATCGCGGCCCGCCAGTCCACCTCGGGCTCGACGAGGATCAAGCCCGCGTCGTGGCAGTCCGCCAACCACGCCCTGATCTGGCGCGGCCCGTGGGCGAACCACACAGCCGGGTGCAGCAGTGCGGCAACCGAATAACCCAGCGGAGCGAGTTCGGCCAGGATCTCCGGCAGGAGTTCCGCGCTCCGACCGAGCAGCGACTCCCGTCCCCAGGTGGAACTGACCACCAAGAGCTTGCCTTCGGGTTCCACGCCGAGCGCGGCTCGGTAGGCCGGACGGTGGGGCAGACTGGCCACCACTCGGTCGTAGCACTGGTCTCCGGCGACGACCGCGCGGTCGACGGCTTCCGGACACTGCCTGCGGAGCACGGCGAGCTGATCGGTGTGGGACAGCACGAGAGCGCTCGCGATGACCTTCCCGTTGTGCGTCAACCTCTGCGCGTCCAGCCCGTAGACGATCTGCTCGTCGGCGACGGCGAAGGACTTGCCGAACCCGGCGCCGTGCGGCATCACGACGATCGGGGCGTGCACCTGGCTGAGTCCACCGTAGGACGCGGCCAACGCCAGGTCGAAGCGTTCCCGAACCACCTGTTCCCACGGCAGCACCAGACCTCCGGTCGACCGGAGGAAGTCCTCCACCCCATTGCTGAACACGTCGGGAGCCTGGGTGAAGACGATCTGCAACCTCGCGTCCGACTCGATCAACTCCACCGCTTCAAGGAGTCGTTGTCCACTCGTGACCGTGTGGACGACGGCCAAAACCGACCTGCATCCGGCGCGAGTCACCCACTTCTCCGCGTCGATGCCGATGGGCACCTGCGACCACTCCGCGTACGCCATGCGGTCCCCCTCCTCGGATCTGCGAACCCCGTGGGACGAGAGTCGCGGCCGCACTTGCCAACCGACTTGCAGAGAACTTGCCGCGCCAATCGCGTGTAGTGGTTCACCAAATTGGAGCAATAAGCCCGGATCGACTACTGAAGCGCGATAAGTGCGCGCAGAATGAGGCGGGGCACGCCGTGCCAGCGAAGGGTGGCGCTGGTGGAATTTAGGATCCTCGGCACGACACGATTACGCGTGAACGGGAATGACGTCGACCTCAGGTCGGCCAAACAGCGAGGACTGCTCACCCTTTTGCTCTACGAGGTCGGACGACCGGTCCAGGTGGACAGGATCGTGCAGACGCTGTGGCGCGGCAGCTCGCTCGATGCCGTACGCGGGAACCTGCAGGCGCTGGTGAGCAGGCTGCGGAGAATACTCGCCGATTCCGGATCCGGTGGCACCATTCCCAAAGAAGGCAATGCGTACACCCTTCGGATGGATCCCCTCCTGATCGATTTTCACTTATTCCGCAAACTTGCGGAAGAAGGGCGTGCAGCGGCAGGCCAAGGGGATCACCCAACCGCTAAATCACTACTCAGCCGAGCGTTGTCGCTCTGGCAAGGACGCCCATTGGAAGACCTCTCCGGCGCCTGGGCGGAACACTGCCGCAACCAAATGGAGATCTTCGAACGCATACCGGCCTACTACAGCCTGTTCGAGAGCCAGCTGGAACTCGGCGAGCACCTGGAGGTGATGAGCGGAACCGGCATGATCAGGCAGGAGCACGAACTCGACGAGATCTTCGCGTTCCAGCACATGCAGGCGTTGAACGGCCTCGGCAAGTACCCGCACGCGCTGGAGTTCCACTCGCAGTTCTGCGAAAGGCTGTTCGACGTGATGGGCGCCGAACCAGGACCCGAGTTGCGGGACCTCTACCAGGAAGTGCTGCGAAGACAGGCCGGGACGGGAGTCGTGGCCCCCGAACCTCCCACGACCGAGCCGAGCAGACCGCAACAGCTGCCGCGAGCGACGCGCAGGTTCGCGGGCAGGAGCAGCATCCTGGCCGAACTCGACGCGCTGCTCGAACCGACCGAAGGGGAGCAGGGGCAAGTCGTGGTGCTGCACGGCATGCCCGGCGTCGGCAAGACCCGGCTCGCGGTGCACTGGGCGCACCTGCGCCGCGACCTGTTCCCGGACGGCCAGGTGTTCCTGGACCTCCGCGGCCACGGCCCTGGAACGCCGATCGCGCCGGACGACGCCCTAGGGATCCTCCTGACCTCTGTGGGCTTCCCTCCCGGAGGACCACCCCTCACCGCTGACGAACGCCGAGTCGAACTCGGCAGGATCCTTCGTGACCGCCGAGTCCTCGTGGTGTTGGACAACGCCGCGGACAGCAACCAGGTGCGCCCGCTGCTCGGGGCCCTCGGCGACTGCTTCACCATCGTGACCAGCAGAACTCGCCCCTGGGGCCTGAAGATCCTGGACAGCGCGCACGCCATCGGCGTCCCCCCGCTGTCGCCTGCGGAGTCGATCGAACTGCTGCGCAACGAGATCGGGCCCGGCCGCGCGGCCGAGGATCCGGACGCGCTCCGAGAGCTGGCGACCAGATCGGACGGGCACCCGCTGGGACTTCGCATCATCGCCCAGCACGTCGCCCACCGACCGCAGACGACGGTGGCCGATCTGGTGGAGGAGTTCAAGGACCAGGAAGGCCTCGGCATCCTGGGGTCCTCCGAGGACAGCGACGACGAGAACGCCACGCTGCCCGTGGCCTTCTCCTGGTCCTATCTGGCGCTGTCACCTGCCACCGCGCGCGCGTTCCGCCTGCTCGGCATGCACCCCACCACCGAGTTCAGCACGTCGGCCACGGCCGCCCTGCTGAATGAGGACGAGAGGGTCGTGGACGCGCACCTGCGCACGCTGGCGAAGGTCAACCTCTTGCAGCACAGCACGATGAAGCGCTACCGGCTCCACGACCTCCTGCACGGCTACGCGGTCGACCTGGTGCGGCACGAGGAACCCCCGGAGAACCGCAAGCGCGCGCTTAAAGCGCTGCTCGACTGGTACTGGCTCTCCTCCAGTTCGGCGGCCGAGGTGTTGAGTCCGGACTCGCCGGTCCCCCCGCTGGACGACTTGTCGCCGGTGACCCCGTTGCGCTTCGACGACGAGTCGGAGGCACTCAAGTGGTTCACGAAGGAGAGCTCGAACCTCATAGCCGCTATCGCACACGCCATCCGGCATGGCTATCCAGGCCACTCCTGGCGCCTGTCAGCTCAGCTCCACGAACTGCTGGACCGGGAGGGTCGGTACTCCGAACTGGTCTCCTGCCACCGGACCGCGTTGAAAGCCGCCCGCCTGACCAGTGAAGAAGCGCAGAGCGGAACGCTCAACAACCTCGGCAACGCCTACATCAGACTGCGCGACTACCCGGAGGCGATCTACCACCTCAAGGCAGGGCTGGCCATCGCCGAACACCTGGGGATGCGTGAGATGCAAGCCATTTGCGTGCACAACCTGGCGAGTGCCCACCTCGCCCAGAACGAGGTGGGCAAGGCGATCGCGATGTACGAACAGGCGCTGCGACTCCTGCGCGAGTTGGGGTTCCGCGGCGGGGAGGCGTCCACCCTCGACCAGATGGCGAACGCGTACCGGAAGGTCGAACGGGACGATCTGGCACTGGAGCTGCACCACAGGGCGTTGGAGATCAGGATCGAGATAAAGCACCTGCGCGGACAGGCGACGACGCACACCGAACTGGGGAAGATCCTGCACGAGCACGGTGAGCACGAACAGGCCCGCACCCACCTCGAAGCCGCGCTCGAGCTCCACCGGCTGAGCAAGGACCGCGTGCGCAACAGCGAGGCTCTGGTGACCATCGCCGACGTCTACTACAACCTGGGGTTGTTGGACCGGTCGATCGCCAGCGCAGAACTCGCCGTGACGCAGGCCGTGGAGATCGACTCGCCCCACGACCAGGTCAAAGCCCTGCACGTGCAGGGCCACGCTCTCGCGCTCCTGGGAAACGTCGAGGCCGCCGGTGACCGCTGGCGGCGGGCCGTCGGGCTGCTCGACGGCAGAGAGTCGCCGGAGATGGCGACGTTGCTCAGCCACATCGACGCCCTGGAACGCACCAAGGACGCCGTTCCGGACCCCAGGAACCCTGCGGGTTCCCTGAACCCCACCCACTGCATGGAGTAGTCCGTACACCCCATAGGGTGACCACGAAAGCATGATCATCGTGAACGTTCGTGGAGACTCGATGCCCCTGTGTACGCGCGCCGCCCGCGCCAGTCATTTGACCCCGTGTACCGCTCCCCACGGGCGGCAGTGGTAGTAATTCCCCGTGAAGGCGAATAGTCAACGCACTCGACAGCCTGCCCACCGCGGTAGCAAGATCGCTTCGATCGTGCTGTGCCTGTCGCTCCCCTTCTCCCCTGTCGCCGCAGTGCTCACCGTCGAGGTTGTGCACGACTTCGCGCAGGCACAGGTAGAAGCTTGGGGAAAAATGATCAACTCCATCACCGGTCCGCAGTCGCCGACGAAGCCGGTTTGAGCCGAAGCGCGAATCGCGCCGCAGACCCCGACGATAGTCCTTCGTAGTCGCTGCCGTGGGCGTCGTGTCACTGGACACCGCGCCCACGGCAGCGCCAACAAGTCGGACCACTGGTCAAGTTCAGCCCCTGCGCGGTGACCGCCCCTGATGCTAGGTTCGTCCTGTCAGGACAGTCATCACAAGCCCGTGAGCAGGGTCTATGCCGAGCTTCCGTGGAATCGCCACCCCGCTGGAGAACGCGCTCCTCGTGCAGTGCGCTCCCGGTCAGGTCGACGCGGCGGCGGAGCTGGCCGACCGGCCCGGTGGCGGCCTGGTGATCTCCGGTCCCACGGCGGCGGCGCGGGCCGAGGTGGTGCGGCGGCAGGGGGCCGCGTTCCCGATCCTGTGCGACGCCCAGCGGTACACGGGGAGCAAGCGGGCGTTCGCGGGCGAGGAGTTCAGCGCCCAGTGGCTCGCCGTGCAGCGGCGCCTGGGCGGACCGGTGCTCACGGACTCCGGCTACGTCGACAAGCGCGACGTGAGTGGGTTGCGGTCGATCCTGCGGCGCACGCTCGGACTGCGCGACACCGCGTTCGCGACCCTGCCCCTGCACGCCGACTGGCTCAAAGACCCGCAGGACCGGGAAGTCCTGCTGCGCGAGGTGTCGTTCGCCCGCGTGCCGATCGCGGTGGCCCTGGAGCACGCGAGTGACCCGTTGGGCGTGCAGCAGGTCCTCCGCGGACTCCTGGAACTGCTGGAAACCGACATCCCGGTGCTCCTGCTGCGCTCGGACGTGTCCGCCGTCGGAGCCCTCTGCCACGGCGCGCACGCCGCCGCCATCGGCACGACCACCGCGCTGCGCCACATCTACCCGCGCCCCAAGCCGGGCGCGTCCGGCGGCGGCCGACGCGCGGGCGTGGCCGTGTTCGTCCCGCACTGCCTGAGCTACCTAGGCGCGGACAAAGTGGCGGGCGCGGTCCAACGCACGCCGGACCTCAGCCACCTGTGGGCCTGCGGCTGCACAGCGTGCGGCGGCCGCCCGATGGACCACTTCGCCACCACCCCGGAACCGGCCAGGACCACGTGGGCGTTCCGCCACTCCACCGAGCTGCTCCACGACCTGCGCGACGACCTCTTCGCCCCGCACGTCACCGACGCCGATCGCCCGCTCGCCTGGCACGAGCACTGCGAGGCCGCGTCCGAACACCACGTCGAGATCGGCGCGGAACTCTTCGACTGGCGCCCACCGCCGTTCCTCAGGGCGTGGCGGAAGGTCTGGCAACCGGCTCCAACGTCCCATCGGCGATGAGCCGCGCGTAGACGGTCTCCTCCACCCACCGGTCCAACGTCCGCCGCCGCGCACCCTCGGCCCGCCCGGCCCGAGGCGGCTCCACGACCCGACCGCCCACGACGAGCCCGACCCCGGCGTACGCGCACTCGACCCGACACGCCTCGTCCGCCACCCCGACGATCGCCACCGGGCAGAACCCGGACAACCGCACCGCGTCCCCCAACGCCCGCCGCCAGTGCGCCCCGGAAGCCACCACCCCCACCAGCTTCACGACTCCAGGCTCGGCAACGACCTCAGGCCACTCCCACGTGGCCAACACGTCCCGATCCAGAACAGGCCCCCCACGCCGTTCCCGATGAGCGGCGTGATCGATCTCGACCACCACGTCGACCCGCACCCCGAGCAGCCGCACACCGGGAACCACAGTCCCGCCCCACCCGAGCCCTTTCGTCACAGCGGGACCCTAACCCGCTCCCCCGAACGGCGACATCGTCACGCTTTCGGTGGAGATCCACTTCCCCGCCCCCCGGTTACGCTCCGAAAGGGGGCCATCATGGCGGAGAACGAACCGAGGGACCTGCACCACCTCGCGGGCCTGCTCCACCCCTACTCGATCAACCAGGTCCGCGAAGTCCTGCTCCCTTGGCTACGCGACGCCCACGACGTGGCCCTCGCCAACCGCGCGGCCGGTGCACGCGGCCGCTGGCGTTTCGTCAAAGACCGCCACGACCACCTCGTGCACACGACACCCTTGTTGCGGAACCGCCTGACCGAACTCCGATCAACCCCAGGCTCCCTCCTGCTCACGATCGAGTCGACGGGGGTCCTGCTTTACCCGTTCCAAGTCCACCGAGAGACGTTCGATCCACTCCTCACCCCCGACGTCGCGTACACCCGCAAGTTCCTCTCCCACCTCCCGGAGCCGTTGAACTGCTTGGTGCTGCTGCCGTGGGCGGACGTCCACGAGCGCATCGAACTGTGGGCGGGAGGCGGCGAGTCGACCGGCGACACCATGACCTGGAACTGGCGCGTCTCCCTGACGAACGAGCCCCCCGACATCCCACCCCAGGCGACCTACCCGTACCGGGTCCGCTGTCGGCCACCACGCGATCAGGACACCGACGACTACTACGACCACTTGGCCAACGACTAGAGCCCCAGCCTCCTCTGTTCCGCCAGCACGACCTGCTTCTCCACCGACACCGACGAGTCCAGTGCCGCCTCGTGCGCGTGCTTCGTGTCGCTCTCGCGGGCGTAGTGGTCGAACAGTAGGGTCTTGTGGTCGCGGACCTCCTGCACGCGGGCGTCGACGCTGTCCTTCACCAGCAGCCTGTGCACGTGGACCTTGCGGACCTGGCCCATGCGGTGGCAGCGGGCGATGGCCTGGTCCTCGGTGCTCGGTTTCCACTGCGGTTCGGTGATCACGACGACGGACGCGGCCTGGATGTTGAGGCCCACGCCGCCCGCTTCGATCTGGCTCACGAGGACCGCGTGGCCCTCGTGGGCGGTGAAGTCGTCGACCAGTTGTTGCCGCCCGGACGCGCTGGTGCCGCCGGTGAGCGGGCCGTAGGCGGCGGTGTGCTCGGCGACCGTGGCGAGCACGTCGAGGAAGTAGGAGAAGACGACGACCTTCCAGCCGTTGTCGCGGGACTCCTCCACGATCTCCAGCAGCCGTTCCAGCTTGGCCGAGTTCTCCGACGCGTAGGCCGCGCGCCGCATGGCCATCAGGTTCCCCTCCCGCACCGCCCGGTGGTACGCGGTCTGGTCGTCGGCCTCGAACTCGACCCAGTCCTCCACCTCCAGCAGCTCCGGGAGTTCGCCGAGCACGTCCTCCTGGTTGCGCCGCAGGTACACCGGCGCCACCAACCGCCGGAACGCCTTCGCGCCCACGACGGCGTCGGTGCTGCCCGCGCGGGCGGCGAGGTCGGGTTGGAGGTAGGCGACGAGGTTGCGGAACTCGTCGACGCGGTTCTCCATCGGGGTGCCGGTCAGCAGCACGGCGCGGTCGGCCTTGCGCGTCACTGCGCCGACGGCCTTGGACCGCTGGGTGTCCGGGTTCTTCACGAAGTGCGCCTCGTCGACCACGACCAGCGCGGGCCGGAAGCGCTTGGGCAGCACCAGTTTCGGCAGCGTCCCGAACGTGGTCACGCCCACGCCGCCCTGCTTGAGCCACGCGCCGACGGCGTCGTCCCGGCCGGTGCCGTGCAGGCGGTGCGGCACGAGGTCGCTGTGCCGCTCGATCTCGTTGACCCAGTTGACGACCACGCTCGCCGGGCAGATCACCAGGAACCCTCGACCGCCGCGCGCGGCCAGGCTCGCCATGACGGCGATGGCCTCGATCGTCTTGCCCAGACCCATCTCGTCGCCGATGATCACCCGCTTGCGGGCCAGCGCGAACTTCGCGCCGAACTCCTGGTACCCGCGCAGCGACACCTTCAGCAGGCTCGTGTCGAGCGTGACCGAGTCGACCTCGCGCTCGATGTCGGCGGGCACGAAACCCTTGGCGGCACTGCGGTCCGCCACCGCGTCGAGCCCCGCCAGGTCGGCGAGGACGGTGTTGTACGCCGCCGCGTCGAGCTCGTAGTCCCGCCACAGCGCGCGGTGGTCGAGGTCCGGCACGTGCAGCTGGACGCCCACGGCCCGCAGCGCGGCGACGTCCCGGCTGCCGAGCAGCTCCTCCAGCCGCGCCACCGCGTCGAACGCCGCCTGCTTGTTCTTCCTGAGGGAGAAGAACATCCGCACACCGCTCGTCGCACGGGCCGCGGCCCGCACGTCGTCCGCGACGCGCCCCAGCACGTCGTCGATCGGCTCCCGCAGCGGGGCGACGAGCTGCGTGGCCCGTCGGAGCTTGGACATCAGCTGGAGCAGGTCGGTCTGCGCGCGGCCGGGCCGGTCCGGGTCCAGCTTCACGGTCGTGTCCCGCGTGAGCGCCTCGACGATCGCCCGAGCCGCGTCCAGCACCTGCCGCGCCGACTCCGGTCCCACGCCCGGCACGCCGTCGAGCCGGGCGAACGACGACCCGGCCACGTCCGCCACGGTCTGGAACCCCGCGGCCCGCAGCTTCCCGAGCCGCAGCCCGGCCGCCGCGTCCCGCAGCCTCTCCACGGGCATCGCCCGCACCTGGTCGGCGACGAGCGAGTCCCGCACGGCCTCGTACCGCGCCACGGCGAGCGCGCGCAGCCGGTCCGGTTCGGCCCGCACCCCTTCGGCCTGCGTGCGGAACGCGGCGGCGGCCGCCAAGAGTTCCCTGACGGGTTTGCCGGTCTTCGACGAGTCGTTCACGCACGCCCCTTAGCGCCTGACGGACGGGCAACGGTGATGTCGCCGCAGTGTGCCACCGAGCCGCCGAGCCCAAACACGCGCTCCGAGGTGACCGTCATCCGGCCGGGGCAGGGCCGTCGCCGAGGGGTACGGGCGTGGGCGCCTGCCGGGGTTTGCGAGGCCACAGCACCAACGGGAACACCACCGCCAGGACGAGGGACCCGAAGAACCCGAGCAGCATCCCGAGCGTGTTCACCGGGTAGACCCTCGACGGGTGGAACTGGCCCACGAGCTTCTTGCCGCGCTGCCGGTACTCCGTCATGGCGACCTCACGGCCGACGTCGTCGGAGGACAGCTCGTTCGCGAAGCTGGAGAAGGGGTAGCGCGTCCCGTCCGGTTTGACGACCGTCGCCCGACAGCGCGACACGGCGCCGAGCACGAACCAGTTGGGGGAACAGGAGATCTCCCGCGCGGTGCCGTCCGACTCGCTGGCGGCTCCCGTGCCGTGGGGAGCTTTGTCCCGACCGATCGAGAACACCGCGAGGCTGAAGAACGCACCGTAGAGACCGACCAGGACGAGCAGCAGGGCGAGCGTCTTCTTGCGCCCGGCGGTCATGGCTCGCGCTCCTCGTTCTTCCACTTCTGCTCCTCTTCCGCCCAGAACTGGCCGTTGACCTCCTTGAGGCCCTCCTTGATCGGCGTGATGACGTCACCGGGGGTCGGCATGAGGTGGCCGATGTCGCGGCTGGCCACGGCGCGCACCCAGTTCTGGCCGTCGAGCACGCCGCCGCCGGTGTGGCTGTCCAGCCGGTCGCCCGCGCGCTGCACCCCGTTCGACGGGTCCGGCATGGTCCCGCTGCGCGTGGTCAACGGCGGCTGGCCCAGCCGGTCGTAGACGTCGCGCACCTTCTGCGCGCGGGCGTCGCCGCCCTGCTTGACCCGGTCCGCCCAGTCGGTCACGCGCTGGTCGGTGTTCGACGCCCAGTCGTCGGCGCGGCGGGTCGCGTTGTCGACCGCGTCCTGACCGCGCCTGCTGGTGTCCGCGAGGCCGTCGCCCGCCCGGTCCAGGCCGTCGGCGCGGGACGCCCGCGTCGCCGAGGAGTCCAGCAGCTCCGCCGCGCGCTGGTTGCCGTGCGGGGTGTTCGGCGCGGACCGCGCCAGCGCGGCGAGGTCGTCGGACTGCTTGCGCATGGCCGCGCCCGCCCGCTTCGCCAACGCCGACAGCTCGTCCAACGCCCCGAACAGCTTCTTGAGGAACCGGGCGACCTCGCCGCCGATCTCGACTGCCTTCGTGATCGCGCGGGTGATGAAGGCGGCGACCGACGCGCCCGCCGTCGGCACCGCCGCGGCGGCCGCCGGGATGCCCCACGCCAGCAGCGTTCCGGCCAGGTCGGCGAGCAGGTCGCGGATCAGCGTGCGGGTCGCCGCCACCAGGGCGGCCGCGACCTTGATCTTGTTGACGACCGACGCGGCCGCCTCGGCGGCGGCGTTGACGCCGTTGACCACCTCGCCCGCGCGCGTCCTGTACGCCTCGGCCGCGGGACCGGTCCACCCGCCGAGCTTGGCCAGGTCGTCCTGGTGGGCGTCCTTGATCTCGGCGAGCCGCTTCGAGATGTTGTCCCACGTGTTCGCGGCGGCCTCGATCGCGGGCGGGTCCCCGGCGAGGTCGTCGAACGGCTTCCGCACGAAGTCGACGTTCTCGATGATCCAGCCGACGACGGACGACGCGAGCGTGCCGAGCGGGTCGGCCACCGCGCCCGCGATGTCGAACCCCATCGCGACGGCGTCGATGCCGAGGGCCACCGGGTCGATCGACTTGCCCTCCTGGAAGGGCAGCGCGACGTCCCGGACCAGGTCTTCGGCGGTGTCGAACGGCCCAGCGCCGGTGAGCTTCTTCGTGCTGTCCTCGACCTTCGCCACCAGCGGGTTGCTCACGCGTGCACCCCGCTCAGGCCTGCGGCGTTGTCCCCGTCGACGCCCCGGTAGACGGCCGCGGTGGCGATCAGTTCGCCGCCGGTCGCCTCCATCACCCCTGGCAGCGTGCCGACCAGGTTCCTCGCCTCCCGCAACTCCTCGTCGAACACGAACGAGTACACCTGGCAGATCAGCCCGAGCGCGTCAGCGCCCAGGCTGACGTGGGAGGCGTCCACGGCCTGCTGGAGGTCGCCCGCGAACTGGTCGGACAGCACCTTCCCGTGCGCTTCCACGGTGTCCGCGTCGGTCCCGAACCCGGTCATCGCAGGAACCCGCCGTCGAAGTCGTCGGGTCCGCGCGTCGGCGGCTCGGGAGCGGCCGACGGGTCCGTGCGCACGATGCTCTGCTCGACCTGTTCGCGCAGGAACTCCATCGACGCGCCGTCGCCGAGCAACGGCCGCACGGCCTCCTCCATCGCCCGCGCCGCCTCGACCTGGGCCGTGCGCAGGGTCGCCATGATCGTGCGGCTGAGGGCCGTGTGGCCGAGGTCCATCGCCTTGGGCGTGAGCTGGATGTCCTCGATCCGGCCACCGGACGCGACCACCACGGACACGGCCCCGTCCGGGCTCTGGGCGACGCTGCGGGACTCGCGGAACGCGGCGCCGATGGCGTCGGCCCGCTGCCTGGCCTGCTGGAGTTGCTGCTCGAAGCGTTCGACGTACTGGTGCGGGTCGGTCACGTGGTTCCTCATCGCTCGGGCTCGGACGGCCGATATCGTGGCACGCCGGTCACCCGGTCCACGGGGGAACGGGCGAAACGGGAACGGGGTCACATGTCGGGCAGGCCGGGGATCACGCCGGAGATGCGGGCCAAGGCGATGACCATGCCGAACAACTGGCTGCACGTCGTCGACCCGACTCGCGACACCGCGCACGGCGTCCCCGCCGAGGCCGTCGTCGGCCGCTACCTGATCGACGCCGACGGGCGGATCACCGACCAGTACGTGCCGAACCCGCGGTACGTGGCCAGGCCTCCCGCCAACGAGCTGGAGGCCGTGATGCGCCTCGGCACGCCCGCCGACGTGCTCACGGCGGTGCTCGGCGCGGACCTCATCCTGCCCGCCGATCCGACGAAGGCGCCGCGGCGGCACGTGGTGCTGCGGCGCGACGGCCGGGAGCAGGTGCTGGACGCGTTCGCCTCGCCGGAGGCGCTGCCGAGGGACTGGCCGCCGCACTGGCACCGGTTCACCGGCGTGGAGCTGGCGGTGGTGGTCGACCGGCTCGGCGAGCCCGTGCGGCTGCGGCTCGCGGAGTCGTCCGACGTGCGGTTCGACATCCGGGCGGACGCGCTGGTCGACGCGCTGCGCGGCGTGGCGGTCTAGCCGAACGCCAGCGCGATCCGCCGGTTCGCGATCAGCCGCGTCCGGTGCACCTCGGGGTCCACCGCGAGGCCGGGCCGCCGGTCGAGCCGGTGGTAGGACTTCGCCAGCAGCCAGTGCGCGGCCTCGGGGTTGATCGGCTCCAGCGCGCCCTGCCCCGACATCCGGTCGGTGGCGACGACGACGTCCCTGGTCACGAAGGCGTTCCGGATCACCCCGCCCGCCACCTCGTCGATGAGGAACACCATCGCGTGCTCGTCGTCGCCGTGCGCGTAGGTGCACAGCAGCGCCAGGTAGCCCGCGTCCAGCGACCGGTCGCAGATCCACGAGCCGCGCACGCTCAGCGAGTCGACCACGGGCGGGGCGAACGCGACGGCCCACTCCCCCGGCCTGCCCGTGAGCAGCACGGCCATGGCGCGCAGCAGCGCCGCGTTGCGGCGGCTCGGCAGCGACACGGCGTGGTCGATCAACTCGACCCAGAACTTCTCGTCGGCGACGCCGGGCGGCACGGCGGAGCTGAGCGTGAGCTCCACCTCCAGCGGGTCGGTGGTCTGCGGGAGGTCGCGGCACGCCCGGACGACGGCGTCCTGCATCGGCCCCAGGTCCGTCCCGTGTGGACCGCGCAGCGCTCGGACCACCACGATCGGGCGGTGAAGTGGCTGCTTGCGGCCCTGTGTCCGACGACTCACCAGCGGAGGCTGGCACGGCGGAGGACGCACCTGCCGCAGCCACACCAGAGCGACGGGGGAGAATCACCCATCGTGGACACCGTAGGCAAGGCACTCTGGGAAGCCGCGGCGAACCCGCGCCTCCGGATCCCGAAGCTCGACGCCGTGTCGTCGACCGACCTGGACCGGGCCGTGGTCGACGTGCTGCACCGCGAACTGGACAGCCTGTGGAACGCGGGCTGGCTGCCGTACGACCTCGTGCAGGTCGTCGCCCGGACCGAGGACGAGCGCGCGGTCTCGATGCTCGTCGACGCCATCGCGTCCGAGATCGAGCGCTACCCGGAGGCCACGATCCACCCGCGCTGGCGCGACCAGCTCGTGGAGATCGACGCGACGGTGTGGTGGGACCGCGACCGGCCGCACTTGGACGAGTGGGCGCGCAAGCACATCGAACTCCGGCAGGACGCCGTCGAGGTCGTCGTGGCGCTGCTCGCCCAGCTGCTGCTCCTGCCGAGGCTCCAGAACATCCTGCCGCGCCCCGGCACGTCGGCGATCGAGATCACCCACGTCGGCGTCAGCTCGAAGGTGCTGAACCGGGTGCGCGGGCTGCTGGCCAAGGCCGAGTCGACGCAGTTCCCCGAGGAGGCCGAGGCGCTGTCGGCCAAGGCCCAGGAGCTGATGAACCGGCACGCGTTCGAGCGCGCGGCGATCGACGCGGACGCGCACGTGCCGCAGACCGCGACCTCGCGGCGGATGTGGCTGGACAAGAGCTACTTCGACGGCAAGGCGCAGCTCGTGCACGTCGTGGCGAAGGCGAACCGGTCGCGGGCCGTGGTGTACAGCAACATCGGGTTCGTCGCGCTGGTCGGCGACGAGATGGACCTGGAGATCGTGGAGCTGCTGTCGACGTCGCTGCTGGTGCAGGCGACCAGGGCGATGGTGGCGGCGGGCTCGGGCGCGGCGAAGGGCGCGGAGGCCCGCAGCCGCGGCTACCGCAAGTCGTTCCTCTACTCCTACGCGCACCGCGTCGGCGAGCGTCTGGAGGCGGCGACCGAGGTGGGGGCCTCCGACGACCGGCTGCTGCCCGTGCTGTCGGAGCGCAAGCAGGCCGTGGACACGCTGTTCGAGACCCTGTTCACCAAGACGAAGGCCAAGTCCGTGACGGTGCGCAGCGAAGCGGGCTGGGAAGCCGGGCGCACGGCGGCCAACTCGGCGAACCTGACGGTGAACCGGACCGCGGTCGGGGGCGGACCGGCAACCTGACCGGGTGGCCGAAACCCTCATCGGAGTAGAAGACCTCGAACCGCCGCGCTGGGCGTCCATCGACGCGCAGGTGGCCGCCGCCGGCACGTGGCGGACGTTGGCCGCGGTGCCCGCCGCGACCTGGCTGGTGATCCGGCTCGCCTGGCGCACCTCGCCCCGGCTGACCGCGCTCGCGGGCGTGATCCAGGTGCTGTCCGGCTGCGTGACCGCGTTCGGGCTGCTCGCGACCGCGAGCGTGTTCACCCAGCTGCTCCAGGAAGGCCCGACGCCGCAGCGGCTGGTGGCCGCGCTGCCCTCGATCGGCCTGCTGGTCGGGTCGTACGCGCTGCGCGGCCTGCTGGACAGCGCGGCGGGCGCGGCGCAGGGCGCGTTGACGCCGCGGGTGCGGCACGCGGCGCAGGACACGCTGAACGCGGCGGTGATCGGCGTGGACCTGGCGGCGTTCGACGACCCCGACTTCCGCGAACTGGTGCGGCAGGGCGGGCGGCACGCGATGAACTCGATCGAGGTCGCCAACCGGGTGGTCGCGGACCTCGTGTCGGCGGTGATCTCGCTGCTGGCGGCCATGGTCACGGCGGGCGTGCTGAACCCGTGGCTCGCGCCCGTGCTGCTGCTGTCGGCCATCGCCGACGGCTGGGCGGCGATGCGGGTCGCGAAGCTCCAGTACCGCAACTTCCTCCGGATGGTCACCCGACGGCTGCGGCTGTTCGTGGTGGAGAACCTGATGGTGGCGCGGGACGTGGCCGTGGAGCGGTTCGCGTTGACGCTCCAGACGCCGCTGATGGCCGAGCACCGGCGGATCGCGGGCGACGTCGTGGAGGAGGAGGTGCGGCTGGAGGCGCGCAAGACGCTGGTGCGGCTGACGGGCCGGACGTTGGCGGGCGTCGGCACCGGGATCGCGTACCTCGTGCTGGGGTTCCTGCTGTACACGGGCGCGATGCCGTTGGCGCTGGCGGGCGCGGCGGTGGTCGCGATGCGCACCGCGTCGACCGCGCTGTCCACCACGATGTACGCGGTGAACCAGCTCTACGAGCACTCGTTCTACATCGACTTCTACCGGCGGCTGCTCACCACCGCGCACGAGCGGCACCACGTGTCGACCGGGGTCACCGCGCCCGCCGACCCGGCGGTGATCCGGCTGGAGAACGTGACGTTCACCTACCCCGACGCCACGCGGCCCGCGCTCGGCGGGATCGACCTGGAGATCAACCGGGGCGAGGTCGTCGCCCTCGTCGGGCAGAACGGCTCCGGCAAGACCACGCTCGGCAAACTCATCACCGGCCTGTACACGCCCGACGAGGGCCGAGTGCTGTGGGACGACGTGGACCTCGCCGCCGCGGACCGGCAGTCCGTGCACACCCGGATCGCGGTGATCTCGCAGGAGCCCGCGCGCTGGCCGATGACCGCGGGCCACAACATCCGCGTCGGCAGGCTGGACCGGCACGACCCGTCGGGTGACGGGTGGGCGGAGGCCGTGGACCAGTCCGGCGCGCGCGCCGTGCTGGAGGACTTCCCGCACGGCGAGAGAACAGTGCTGTCCAAGGAGTTCAAGGACGGCCACGAACCGTCCGGCGGCCAGTGGCAGCGGATCAGCGTCGCGCGCGGCATCTACCGCGACGCCGCCGTCCTCGTCGCCGACGAGCCGACGGCCGCGCTCGACGCCAAGGCCGAGGCGACCGTGTTCGCGGGCCTCCAGCACGCCACCCGCTCCAGGACCACGATCCTGGTCACGCACCGGCTGGCCAACATCCGCCACGTGGACCGCATCGTGGTCCTGGACGCCGGGCGAATCGTCGCCCACGGCACGCACGAGGAGCTCATGGCCGAGGACGGCGTCTACCGCGAGCTGTACGACATCCAGGCGCGCGCCTACGACCGTTGAGCGAGCCGGATCCGCCGCGCCACCAACAACTCCACCACGTACACGTCCGGGTCGATCCCCAGCCCCGGTCCCCCGTCGACCTTCCCGTACGCCTCCGCCAACCGCCGGTGCGCCTCGTCCGCCGCGATCTCCTCGACGGCCCCGTAGGCGTCCAGCATGGTCCGAGCGGTCGCCACGTCCTTGGTGATGAACGCGTTCTTCACCACCCCGCCGAGGTTGTCGTCCACCAGGTACAACCCCGCGTGCACGTCCTCGCCGTAGGAGTAAGTGCACAGCAACGTCTGGTGCCCCTCCTCCGCGCGCAGGTCGACGACCCAGCACTCCCCGACCACCAGCCGCCCGATCGCCTCCCGCCACGCGGGCTCCCCCTGGTCACCGAGCTTGTCCGCCTCGACCCCGGCCTCGACCTCCGGCACCAGCTCCGTGACCGCCCGCAACAACGCCAGGCTCCGCCGACTGGGCACGGCCACCGCGTTCGCCACCACCCCCGGCCACACGTCCTCCTCCCGCGCGGGCGCCACGGCGGCGCTCAACGCCACCTCGACGTCCAACGGGTCCGTGAACTGCGGCAACTGGCGGGCGGCGTCGACGACGGCCTGCTGGGCGGGCGTCAACGGCGGCAGCGCGCCGCGGTGGGACTTCACGGGGATCGGCTTGCGAACAGGCGCCTTGCGACTCATCCCGCCCACGCTGCCATCCCCCGCGCACGCCGCTCGCACCGCCCCTGATCTCGGATGATCGGAACTGTCGGTGCCCGGTCGTACCCTCGCTGTCATGACCGAACGCAGCACGACCGCGGCCGAGGTCCGGCGGTGGTTCAACACGACCGAGGCGTCGAGGGACCGGTTCAACAACTGGCACCACACCCGGCCGCGGGTGGCGGCGCACGCTCTCGAGCACGCCGCCGTGGTGGTGAACGCGCTGTCGTCGGCGGTGGCCGAGGAGGTGTTCCGGCGGGATTCGCTGGGGTCGGCGTTGAGCGCGCGAGGGCAGCCCGTGCTGGAGATCGACGACTGGCGGCCGGAGTTCGCGCTGCCGCACGTCTTCCACCACGCCGTGGAGCGGCTGGGGCGATTACCCGGCTGGGAGGAGTTCCGCGGGTTCTGCGAGGGCGACGAGCAGGCCGGGGAGATGCTGTGGGCTCCGGCGACGGCGCTGGTCGGCGAGGCCGTCGGCCGCGGGGTCGAGGGGTCGGTCGCGCGTGCGGCGATGCGGCGGCGGATCGGCCGCGAGTACGCCGAGTTCGTGCGGTCCCAGCACGTGGCGGCGGCGTTGCGGGAACGCGGGCTCGACGCGTTGACGCACCCGTTGGCGGAGACGGTGTTCGGCGTGGACGCGTGGGCGGGGCGAGTGGTGCTCGTGCTGCGCGACGGGCCGCAACGGGCGTCGGAACTGCTGTTCCAGGCCATGCCGCCGTTCTTCTTCGAACGCGTTCCGGGGGTGGAGAAGGGGCTCCCGTCCAGCCGCGACCTCGACGCCGTGGTGAGGCGGCTGACGCCTGCGCCATGATGTGCCGATGGAGCGGCTGGCCACCACGGAGGCGACACGCGCGCGGATGAGCGGGCAGCGCTCGCGCGACACGGGGATCGAGGTGGCGCTGCGCCGCGAGCTGCACCGCCTCGGCCTGCGCTACCGCGTGCACCGCAGGCCGCTGCGCGCCGTGCGGCGGGAGGCGGACGTGGTGTTCGGGCCGTCGAAGGTCGCCGTGTTCGTCGACGGCTGCTTCTGGCACGGCTGCCCCGAGCACGCGACGTGGCCCAAGCGCAACGGCGAGTTCTGGCGGGCCAAGATCGAGGCGAACCGGGCGCGCGACGCGAACACCGACGTCGTGCTGGCCGAGGCGGGATGGCTGTCGGTCCGGGTGTGGGAGCACGAGAGCCCGGATGTCGCGGCGGTGCGCGTGCACGACGCCGTCACGAGCCGCCGTTAGGCTGGCCGGGTGACCGAGCAGCCCGTACCGATGATCGACCTGTTCGCCGGCTGCGGCGGCATGACGTCGGGATTCGTGGCGGCGGGTGGGTACCGACCGGTCATGGCCGTCGAGTGGGACCTGCACGCGGCGGCGACGTACGCCGCGAACTTCGGCGAGGACCACATGCGGTGGGCCGACATCGCGACGATCCCGGACGCGGAGATCCCCCGCGCGGACGTGATCATCGGCGGCCCGCCGTGCCAGGGTTTCTCCAGCCTCGGCGCGCAGGACGTGCACGACCCGCGCAACAAGCTGTGGCAGGAGTACATCCGGTTCGTGCGGCACGCCGCGCCGAAGGTGTTCGTGATCGAGAACGTCGACCGGTTCCTCGCCTCCGGCGAGTTCGCGCTGCTCCAGTCCGAGGTCCGGCCGGGCGGGCTGCTGGAGGAGTACACGCTGAGCGTCGCGCTGCTGCTCGCGGCGGATTTCGGTGTGCCGCAACGCCGCAAGCGCGCGATCGTCATCGGCTCGCGCATCGGCGAGATCCCCCTGCCCTCCCCCACTCACGCGCGCACCGGCGACCTGCCCCGCTGGCACTCCGTCCGGGACGTCCTCACCGGTCTGCCGGAACAGCCCGCGCGCACGGCGCTGCCGCAGTCGCGGGTGGAGTTCTTCGGCGTCGAGGTGCCCGGCCGGTTCAAGGCCGCCGACCTGCACCTCGGCCGCAACCCCACACCGTTGTCGCTCCAGCGCTACCGCGCGGTCCCGCCGGGCGGCGGCCGGTTCGACCTGCCGTACGAGCTGATGCCGCGCTGCTGGCAGGAGAAGAAGACCGGCACGACGGACGTGATGGGCCGGATGCGGTGGGACGAGCCGTCGCTGACGATCCGGACCGAGTTCTACAAGCCGGAGAAGGGCCGCTACCTCCACCCGCAGTGGGAGCCGGGCGAGGACGGCCACCGCGTCGACCGGCCGATCACGCACCTGGAAGCGGCCCGCCTCCAGACGTTCCATGACACTTTCGAGTGGTGTGGAACGAAGATCCAAGTGGCGAAGCAGATCGGCAACGCGGTGCCGCCGATGCTCGCGAAAGCGTTGGCACAGCACATAAAGCCGTACTTGACCGGGTCCGCGCCGACCCCGTTGACGTGTGCCCTCTGTCCTGAGTAGCCGGTCGGGGCCGCCGAGAATTGTCGGACCCCGTCCCTAGCGTTCCCGCCATGACGACTACGAGCACGTACGACAGCAGGATCCAGGTCGGCCCCGTCAGCTACCGGGTGCAGGCGACCGCCCAGCAGGACGTGTTGCTGGAGGTGTTCGGCGCGGACCAGGAGGGTTCCGTCGTGGCCGAGGGCATGCTCCGGCTGCCCGTGACCGGGGGCGCGGCGGTCGGCAAGCTGCTGACCCGAGTCCTGGAGGGCCTGTCCAAGATGGGCGCGCCCCCGGCGGACCGGCCGCAGCCCGTGAACGCGAAGCAGCCGTGGACGGCCGAACTCGACGAGGAGCTGCGCGACGCCTGGTTGGGGCAGACCGATCCGGTGCCCATCGCGGAGCTGATCCGGTCGCTGGCCGACCGGATGGGCCGGTCGCCCACGTCGATCCGCTCCCGCCTGCCCCGCGTTGGCTGCGACCCGGACATCGTGGGCAGGCCTCTGTCCCCCGAGGCCGCGCAGGTCCTGGGGGTGACCCCGTGATCGGCGCGGTGCGGGCGCTGCTGTCCCTGCTCCGGGGGAGGGTCGCCGCGTTCCGGCGCAAGCGCGACGACCCGAGCCCGTCAGCCCCGGCCCGCCCGGAAGGCGTAGACCGCCGTGTCGACGCTGCACGGGCTCGGCGGGTTGACCTCGATCCGCAGCAGCCCGCTGTGCGGGTCGTAGTCGACGCCCTCGGTGACGAACGCGCCCGCGCAGGTGCTGACCAGCGGCACCTGGCCGAGCGAGCGCACCCGCGCCGTGACGTCCTTGCCGCGCAAGGCGTGCGGCAGGTCGATGCGCAGCAGCTGGAAGTTGGTCGGGAACAGGTCGTTGTTCGGGTCCGACGACCCGCAGAGGAGCTGCCCGGCGGACACGAAGTCGCACCCTTGGAGGTTCCGCACGGGCCGGTCGAGCTTGATCCGCGCGGCAGGCGCCAGCGCGCCCCCGGTGGGCGGGGTGGCGCGGTTCAGGATCGGGGTCGGGTAGACGAACAGCTCGGTCACCTGTCCGAGCGGCCCGGCCACCATCCACTGCCCGTCGGGCGACACGGTGACGTAGGCGTTGGAGTTGACGGGAGCCTCATCGGCCCCCAGCGGCACCACGTACTCGTAGCTGGTCCCGGCCGGAGTGGTGGCCAGGAACATCTTCGTCGTGGCGGGCGCGGTCTTCGTCCACTGGTAGGCGTCGAACACGTAGCCCCGCACCGAGTCGGTGTCCCCGACGTGCCCCCACCCCTCGTCCTTCAACACCTGCGGAATCCCACCACCACCGCGGTAGTAGACCTCGCTGCCCGCGGCCGTGCGCACGGTCCCGATCCCCTCGTTGCCGATGGCCGCGCTCACCGTTCCGGCCTCGACCTGGTGCCACCCTCTGATCGGCCCGCTCTGCTCGACCGACTCCGCCTCCGGGTCGGCACCCGCGGTGCCGATCCCGACGCACAGCACCAAAGCGGCAAATCCCGCCACACCGCGAAGCCTCATCACACGTTCCCCTGTCCAGGAGTGGTCCGTGGCGTCGGCACCCCCACCCTGTCCCCGCACATCCCGGAGATCAACGCCCAACAGGATGAGCGGCGACAACCCGGCCGCGGCCGAAAAATCCGCGCACAACCGGGACGCCGCCACAGCTCTCGAAGACCGCTTGAGGACGCCTGTCCTTCCGTCCACACTGGACTTCCAGCCTCGATCACGCGTCGGCCGTGACCAGAGCCCGCTTCCGCCGGTCAGCTCCTGACACCGAACGCGGTCCAACCCCGCGTCGTGCATCCGGGAACGGCACCTGACCACGCGAGCCAAGGAACCCCAGGGCGTCATCGAGGTCCGTGTCCCGTCCACGGCGGGCACGGACCAGGGTTACGGCCGTTCCGCCCGGAAACGCGTCTGCTCCCCGTGGCGGACCACGGGGAGCAGACACGGCAGGGGTCGCAGGGTCAGGGGGTTACCAGCTCGTGAGACCGGCCCCGAACGGGTAGAGGGGGTTGCCGTAGGTGCTCGGCACGGGCTGGTTGGCGTCGATCTTGGCGCGGATCTCGGCGCGTTGTGCCGCGGTCGCCCCGAGGTCGTAGGGCAGGTCCCAGCTCTCGGTGGCGTCGGCGGGTATGTCGGTGCCACCGGGGCGGAGGACGTCGTTCAGGCTGCGGGGCAGCTGCCAGGGGAGCTTGCCGCGCGGCGTGTAGTCGCCGAACAGCATGCCCGCGACAGCCGGTCCCATCTCCTCGCCGCCGCGGTAGGTGACGACGATGGAGCTGGCCAGGTCGTTCCACTCGGAGATGACGTACGGGCGCGGCATCACGAGCACCACGACCACGGGAATGCCCTGGCGCTGGAAGTTCTGGATGATCGCGAGCTGGTCGGCGGGCAGGTACGGCTGCTCCTTCACCCAGCTGGTGGCGTGGGTGTAGGAGGTCTCGCCCACCGCCACGACCGCGAGCTTCGGGGCGGGCCCGGTGTCCTGGTAGACGTTGACGCCCGCCTGGGCGGCTCTGGTCTTGATGGCGTCGAGCATGGTCTGGGAGCCGTACTCCTGGTGGAAGAAGCTGGTCCAGATGCAGCACGCCGCCGTGTCGGCGGCCCGTGGTCCGGCGACCACGATGTTGTCACCGCGGTTGAGGCGGACGGGGAGGGCGCCGTTGTTCTTGAGCAGGGTCATGGCCTCGCGCGAGGCCTGGTTGGCGAGCGCGGTGTAGGCGGGGGTGTGGAACCGGTAGGGCCCGTTGACCGGGTCGCCGTAGGGGTTCTCGAAGATGCCGAGCTGGAACTTCAGCCGGAGGACCCTGCGGACGGCGTCGTTGATGCGGGCCGCGGGGACGTTGGCGGTGAAGTTGGCGATGGTGAAGCCGACCGCGCCGGGGTCGGCGCCGCCCATGACGTCCGACCCGGCGTTGGCCGCGCCGATCCACGAGCCGGAGGGGAGCCAGTCGGTGGTGATCAGGCCGGTGAAACCGAGGTTCTGGCGCAGGTAGGCCAGGATCTTGGCGCTGTCACCGGCTCCGGGACCACCGGGATCGATCAGTGAACTGCCCGCGTAGCCCGGCATGATGTTGACCGCGCCCGCCTCCATGGCGGCCCGGAACGGGATCATGTGGTACTTCACGGTCACCTGGTCGTACACGATGAGCGCCTCGCCACCGGCACCCTCGCCCGGCCAGTGCTTGACCGTGGCCAGCACCGACGCCGGGTTCAGCTCCGGTCCGCCCTGCAGGCCCGCGACCAGTGCGCGGACCTGGGCCGCGGCGACCTCGGCGCTCTCGCCGTTGCCCTCCTGGATGCGGGGGTAGAGCACCTTGGTGCCGACCTCGGCCAACGGGCCGAGCACGCCTCGGGTGCCGACCTCGAGCTGTTCTCGGCGCTGCACGTCGCCGAGCTTGTAGTCGAGCGGGTAGTCCTTGGCCGCGGCCAGGCCGCTCTGCGTGGGGTAGGTGGTCTTGTAGCCGTGGATGGTGTCGCCCGCCGACACCGTGGGGATGCCGAGCCGGGTGCCCGCGCCGGTGAGCAGGACGTTGTGCAGGTCCTGCGCCTCGGCGGGACCGAAGTGCCAACCGGATTGGGGGAACTGCTGGGCGTTGTAGAACATCTGGTACGCCTTCTCCTCGATCGTCATGCGACCGAGGAGGTCGTTCACGCGGGTCTCGACCGGCTGGCGCCAGTCCTCGTAGGGCTCGATGGTGCCGTTCTTGTTGAGGTCGCGAGCGCCGTTGACGGTGCGGACGCCGTCGTTGACCGTCGTCACAGTGGGGAGGTAGAGGCTGAACGTCCGGATGTTCGAGGCGCTGGTGGCGTTCGCGCCGTCGACGGCGACGACGTACCACTTGTACGTCCAGCGGTCGGAGATGTCCCAGGTCGGTGTGTACGTGGTGCCGGTGGTCTCGGCGACCTTCGTGTAGAGGTCGATCAGGTTGCCGGAGGCGGTGAAGTCGTAGTCGGTCCGGCTGACGTTGAGCCACACCTGGTAGCGGACGGTGCCGCCGACTGCCGCCCAGGAGAACGCGGGCCGCCGGGTGTTCGTGATCATGGCGTTGTCGGCCGGGGTGGACAGGGCGAACCTGCCGGTGACGGCGGGCGCCTTGGTCGGGCCGGACAGCAGCGGGGCCGTGGTCGCGGACTCGTCGACCGTGCCGAAGACCTGGAACTCCCACAGCGAGTAGCCGTAGCCGGTCGCGCGGGCGGTGCCGTAGAAGCGCAGGTACCGGCCGGTGCCGCTGACGGTCAGGTTCTCCGTGCCGCCCGCGCCGGTGGTGGTGGAGTAGATCGACGTCCAGTTGTTCCCGTCGTTCGACGTCTCGATGCGGTAGCCGGTGGCGTACGCGGACTCCCAGGCCAGGGAGACCCGGTTGATCGTGGCGGTGCTGCCGAAGTCGACGCGCAGCCACTGCGGGTCGCTGCCGTGCTGGCTGGACCAGCGGGTGCCGATCCGGCCGTCCAGCGCCGCGGCGGGGGCGTTGCCGCCCTCCCAGGAGGAGGCGCTGACCTGCTTGAACTGGGAGATCGGCGTGCCGCCGACCGGACCGCTGCCGAGCGTGCCGTAGACCTGGAACTCCCACAGCGAGTAGCCGTAGCCGGTAGCGCGGGCGGTGCCGGTCAGCTTCACGTAGCGGCCGTTGCCGGTCACGGTCAGCGTCTGCGTGCCGCCGGTGCCGGTCGTGGTGGTGTAGACGGGTGTCCAGGCGTTGCCGTCACCCGAGGTCTCGATCTTGAAGGCGGTGCCGTAGGCCGCCTCCCAGTTGAGCACCACCCGATCGATGGCGGCAGTGGCCCCGAGGTCGACCTGCACCCACTGCGGGTCGGCGAAGGCGCTGGCCCAGCGCGTACCGGGGTCGCCGTCGGTGGCGGCGGTCGCGGGCGTGCCCGCGTTCTCGACCGTGGAGGCGGTGGTGGGCTTGCCCTGGGACAGCAGGGTGCTCGCGGCCTGCGCACGACCCGCGGTCGTGACCAGGTAGGCCGCGAGCAGGGACGCGACCACGGCGAACACGAGCAGCAGGGCTCTGCCCCGGCGGCGGGACAGCGGGCGGACGGGGGACGAGAAAGGCATGGCGTCTCCTGGCAGGGCGAGAGCACGACTCGGCGCCGCCGTCGATGGTGCGGGGATCGACGGCGGTGTCGACATCTGGGAGAGCGCTCTCCCGACCCAGCGTCGTAGAAACGACTCGAATCGTCAAGACGTCCGACAACCGGTTCTTTTCGAGCCGCTCCACCCGGCCCCGACCACCCCCGACTAGGGTCCGACAGGTGTTCGTGCTGCACGGCTTGTGCACGGCCGATGGCCGTTTGGCGCTGTGGGCGGAAGACTCACAGCCACTGGACCGCGCCACAAACACCACCACACCCCCAGCAGAACTAACGGGCCCCCACACCCCCGACGCACTCACCCCCGCGCCAGACAGCCCACCCCAAGCCAGCGACACCCCGCCCGACGACACCACGGACCCCAACTCCAGCGCCGAGCCCGACAGCAACTCTGCCACCACCTCCTTCACAAGCCCCCTGCCCCCAAACCAACACCCATCCCAGGTCGCCAGCGAGTCCATCTCCCCCCTGCCCGCAGCGGACCACCCGTCCCAGCCCAACACCGGCCCCCGTGCAGAAAGCGGTGTGGAAGCGCTGGGCGGTGGCACAAGTGGGGAGCTGTCCGGGCGGGGTGTGGGGGCTGGGACTGGTGTGGTTGGGCGGTATTCGCGGGATGTGGTGGCTGTTGGGCGGGTCAGTGGGAACGTGCGGCGGGAAGGTGGGGTGCATCCGTTCGCTGTTGGTGGGGATGTGTTGGTGGAGTTGTTGGGTGGGGGGAAGGTTGATGCGGCTGTGGTGCGGTTGCCGTCGTATCCGTCGCTGCCCGTTGCCTCGCCTGAGTTGGTGCGGGATCCCGATGGTGGGGGGCGGGTGCCGCGTGGGGCCGTGAAGTTGCGGAAGTGGGTGGTGCCCGTCGTGTTCGTGGATGAGGTGCCGGACGGGGTTGAGGGGTTTCGGACTGGGGCTTCCGTGCGGTACCTGGGGGAAGTTGCGGCGTTTGCGCGGGAACTGGTGGGGCGGGGGCGGGTGTTGCCGTCCGTTGACGCGAACGGGCCTGTGGCGCGGTGGGTGCCCGCGTTGTCCGGGGTGGATTCGATGCGGTTCGTGGCGTTGCGGGATTCGATGCCGCCCGCCTGTCGGGGAGTCGACGGGGTTGGGGCGCCGGAGGCTGTCCTGCGGGGTGTGTTGACCACGTTGGTGGACAACGGGGTTCGTGCCGCACTCGGTGGGGCCGTGTCGTTGACCAAGGGGCGGACTCCCGTTGACCTCTGGTTGCGGGCGTTGGTCGGGGAGCCCGTGTTCGAGGCGGATGACAGTGAGCTGAAGCCGTTGCGGGAGGAGCTCGCCAAGTGGCGGGCCGGTGTGGAGCAGGATCGGCCGGTTCGGTTGTGCTTCCGGTTGAGTTCGCCGGACCAGGGCGGGTTCACGAACGAGTCGTGGCTGTTGGAGTTCCTCTTGCAGGCCGTGGACGAGCCGTCCGTGGTGGTGCTGGCCGAGCAGGTGTGGCGGGACGACGGCGTGCTGTGGCGGTGGGTCGACCACCCGCAGGAGCTGCTGTTGGCGGATCTGGGGCGGGCGGCGCGGCTGTACCCGGAGCTGGACGAGGTGTTGCGGGAGCGGCATCCGGCGAAGGTGGAGCTGGACGCGTTCGGCGCGTACGAGTTCCTGTCGCGGGCCGCAGTGCTGGCGCAGGCGGGGTTCGGGGTGCTCCTGCCGACGTGGTGGCGCGAGCCGCGGACGTTGGGGCTCAAGCTCACGACGACGACCGGGACTCGGGGTGTGCCGGGCGGGGTGGAGTCGGAGAGCAAGCTCGGGCTGAAGGCGCTGGTGGACTACCGGTGGGACTTGGCGCTGGGTGACGACCGGTTGACCGAGGAGGAACTGGCCGAGCTGGCGGCGGCGAAGATGCCGCTGGTGAAGGTGCGCGGGCAGTGGGTGCACGTGGACCGGCAGCGGTTGATCGCCGGGCTGGCGTTCCTCAAGCGCGGGGGCACCGGGCGGATGCCCGCGGCGCAGGTGCTGTGGCAGGAGGACGACAAGCTGCCGCTGCCGATCACCGGCGTGGAGGGCGACGGGTGGCTCGGCGACCTGCTGTCCGGGCAGGCCGAGCAGCGGATCGACCTCGTCGAACCGCCCGCCGGGCTGCACGCGACGCTGCGGCCGTACCAGCTGCGCGGGTTGGCGTGGCTGGTGTTCCTCGATGAACTGGGGCTCGGCGGGTGCCTCGCCGACGACATGGGGCTCGGCAAGACCGTGCAGCTCCTCGCGTTGGAGGCGTGGAAGCGGCAGGACGGGAAGCGTCCGCCGACGCTGGTCGTGTGCCCGATGTCCGTGGTCGGCAACTGGCAGCGCGAGGCCGCGCGGTTCACGCCCGGCCTGACCGTCCACGTGCACCACGGCGCGGACCGGTTGTCCGGCAAGGAGTTGCGCGACGCCATCGCCGACCACGACCTGGTGATCACGACCTACGCCATCGCGACGCGGGACGCGCTGCGGCTCGCCGAGGTCGAGTGGGACCGGGTCGTGCTCGACGAGGCGCAGAACATCAAGAACAGCGCCACACGGGTGTCGCGCGCGGTGCGCGGGCTGCCCGCGCGGCACCGGCTCGCGCTGACCGGGACGCCGGTGGAGAACCGGCTGGCCGAACTCTGGTCCATCATGGACTTCGCGAACCCCGGCATCCTGGCGTCGGTGAACACGTTCCGGGCGCGGTTCGCCGTGCCGATCGAGCGCTACCGCGACGAGGAAGCGGCCGTGCGGCTACGCCGGATCACCGGCCCGTTCGTGCTGCGGCGGCTCAAGACCGATCCGCGGATCATCGACGACCTGCCGGACAAGCTGGAGATGAAGCAGCTCTGCACGCTCACCTCCGAGCAGGCGACGCTGTACCGCGCGGTGGTCAACGACATGCTCGCCCGCATCGAGGACGCGGAGGGCTTGCAGCGCAAGGGGATCGTGATCGCCGCGATGTCGAAGCTCAAGCAGGTGTGCAACCACCCCGCGCAGCTGCTGGGCGACGGGTCGCGCGTGGCGGGCCGTTCCGGCAAGCTCGACCGGCTGGAGGAGGTCCTCGAGGAGGTCCTGGCCGACGGCGACAAGGCGTTGTGCTTCACCCAGTTCACCCGGTTCGGCTCGATGATCGTCCCGCACCTGGCGGCGAGGTTCGACACGGAAGTCCTGTTCCTGCACGGCGGCACGTCCAAGGGCGCTCGCGACCGGATGGTCGAGCGCTTCCAGTCCGCGACCGGGCCGTCGATCTTCGTGCTGTCGCTCAAGGCGGGTGGCACCGGCCTCAACCTCACCGCCGCCAACCACGTCATCCACCTGGACCGCTGGTGGAACCCGGCCGTGGAGGACCAGGCGACCGACCGCGCGTTCCGGATCGGGCAGCGCAACCACGTGCAGGTGCGCAAGTTCGTCTGCATCGGCACGCTGGAGGAGAAGATCGACCTGATGATCGAGGACAAGCGGTCGCTCGCGCAGCTCGTCGTCGGCGCGGGCGAGAACTGGCTGACCGAGCTGTCCACCGGGCAGCTGCGCGAACTGTTCACCCTCGCTCCGGAGGCCGTCGGTGATTGAGTGGCACGGCGTTCCCAAGCCCGCCTCGCACCCGATCCGGGTCGCGGGCGGGCTCACGTTGCGCAGCAAGCGCGGCGAGATCGCGCAGACGTGGTGGTCGCGGCGGTTCATCGCGGTGCTGGAGTCGTTCGGGATGGCCAGTCGGCTGGAGCGTGGACGGGCGTACGCGCGCACCGGGCAGGTGATCTCGCTGTCGCTGTCGAGCAGCATGGTCGTGGCGTTGATCGCCGGCGCGCAGCCGAACCCCTACCGGGCGCGGATCGGCGTGAAGAAGTTCAACGACGAGGAGTGGCGGCGGATCGAGCGGGCCCTGGCCGGGCAGGCGATCTTCGCGGCCAAACTGCTCGCCGGGGAGATGCCGGAGGAGATCGAGGAGGTCTTCACCGAGCTGGGGCTGACGCTGTTCCCGGAGACCATGCGGGAACTGTCGATGGACTGCACGTGCCCGGACTGGCAGGTGCCGTGCAAGCACCTCGCCGCGACCTGCTACCTGCTGGCCGAGTCGTTCGACACCGACCCGTTCGAGATCCTCGCGTGGCGCGGCCGGGACCGGGAGGACCTGCTGGAGAACCTGCGGGAGCTGCGCGGGTCCCTCCAGGTGCGGGAGCGGCGGGCGGACGTCGTCGTCCCGCTGGAGGACTGCCTCGACCACTACTGGGAACGGCCGGTGGTGGCCGCGGTGCCGGTGCCGGACCTCGTGGTGTCCGAGCACCCGGACGTGCTGCTGGACCAGCTCGACCCGCTGCCGCTCGTGGTGCGCAAGCGCAAGGTCGTCGACCTGCTGCGCCCGGCGTACCGGGCCATGGTGCGGGGAACGGACTAGCCCCCGGCCACCGACGGCAGCACCTGGACCTCGCACCCGTCGTGCAGCACCGTTTCCGTGCCCGCCAGGCGGCGGCACTCCTCGCCGTCGACGTAGAAGTTGACGTACCGGCGCAACGCCGACCGCTCGTCGCGCAGCCTGCGGTCCAGCGACGGGTAGCGGGCCGCCAACGCGTCCAGGGTCGCTCCCAGGGTGGCGGAGTCGGGGACCTCCACCTCCAGCTTGGCGGTGCCGTCGACGGCCGACCTGAGCGCGCCGGGAACCAGGACTACGACTCTCATGCGGCTACCGCACCTCCCGAGTGTGACCTCAGGCACGCTACGCCGGGGGTGCGCGAAATTCCCCTCCCCGAGGCCAGGCCGCACAAGTTACCGGCTGGTAGCGTGCGGCTGAGCGGACACGACCCGAAGGGAGCCACGGTGGCGGACTCGCTGTTCGACCCCAACAGCTACGACCCCAAGCACCTCGACGAGGAGAGCGGGCGGCTGCTGCGGGCGACGATCGACTGGTTCGAGAACCGCGGGAAGCGGCAGCTGACCAAGGACGACCAGGAGCGGGTCTGGTACACCGAGTTCCTCGACTTCGTGAAGCGCGAGAAGCTGTTCGCGACGTTCCAGACGCCCGCGGCCGACGCCGACGGCGGCAACCCGGACAAGCGGTGGGACGCCGCCCGCAACGCCGCGTTGAGCGAGGTACTGGGCTTCTACGGCCTCCAGTACTGGTACGCCTGGCAGGTCACGATCCTGGGCCTCGGCCCGATCTGGATGAGCGACAACACCGTGGCCCGCAGGCGTGCGGCGGCCCTCCTCGACGACGGCGCGGTGTTCGCGTTCGGCCTGTCGGAGAAGGAGCACGGCGCGGACGTCTACTCCACGGACATGATCCTCACGCCCAACGGCGACGGGACGTTCCGGGCGAACGGCGGCAAGTACTACATCGGCAACGGCAACGTGGCCGGCATGGTGTCGGTGTTCGGCCGCCGCGCCGACGTCGACGGCCCCGACGGGTACGTGTTCTTCGCCGTCGACAGCCAGGACGAGCACTTCCACCTGGTCCAGAACGTCGTCGACTCGCAGATGTTCGTCAGCGAGTTCCGCCTGGAGGACTACCCGGTCTCCGCCGACGACCTGCTGCACAGCGGCTCCGACGCGTTCAGCGCCGCCCTGAACACGGTCAACGTCGGCAAGTTCAACCTGTGCACGGCGTCGATCGGCATCAGCGAGCACGCGTTCTACGAGGCCATCACCCACGCGCACAACCGGATCCTCTACGGCAACCCGGTCACGGACTTCCCGCACGTGCGGCAGAGCTTCGTCGACGCGTACGCGCGGCTGGTCGCGATGAAGCTGTTCTCCGACCGCGCGGTCGACTACTTCCGCTCGGCCTCGCCGGAGGACCGCCGCTACCTGCTGTTCAACCCCATCACCAAGATGAAGGTGACCAGCGAGGGCGAGCAGGTGATCGACCTGCTGTGGGACGTGATCGCGGCAAAGGGGTTCGAGAAGGACACCTACTTCGCCCGCGCGGCCCGCGACATCCGCGCCCTGCCCAAGCTCGAGGGCACGGTGCACGTGAACCTGGCGCTGGTGCTCAAGTTCATGCCGAACTACCTGTTCAACCCGACCGAGTACCCGGCCGTCCCGACCCGGCACGACGCGGCGGACGACGAGTTCTTCTTCCGCCAGGGCCCGGCCCGCGGTCTCGGCCAGATCCGGTTCACCGACTGGGAAGTCCCCTACCGCGCGTTCGCCGACGTGCCCAACGTCGCGCGCTTCCACGAGCAGGCCGCGGCGTTGAAGGCGCTGCTCACCACGGCCGCGCCGGACGCCGACCAGCAGAAGGACCTGGACTTCCTGCTGAACCTCGGCCACCTGTTCACGCTCGTCGTCTACGGCCAGCTTGTCCTGGAGCAGGCCGAACTGACGGGCACCGACCGGGACGTCCTCGACCAGGTCTTCGACGTGCTGGTCCGCGACTTCTCCGGCTACGCGGTCGCCTTGCACGGCAAGGCTTCCTCGACCGACGCGCAGCAGGCGTGGGCGCTGGGCCAGGTCCGCAAGCCCGTCGTCGACGCCACCCGGTTCGGCCGGGTGTGGGAGCGGGTCAAGGGCCTGTCCGGCGCGTACGAGACCCGCCCCTAGACCGGCGCGATCCTCCCGACCTCCCGGCCGCCGCCGAGCACCGGCACGCTCAGGTGCTCGGCGGCGGCCGTGACGTCGAACCCCAGGTCCCGCAACGCCGCCAACCCGATCGCCGTCGTGGCGCGGGGGCTGCCGTCGATCACCTTCACCGCCACCGCGTGCCCCTCCGCGGTCGCCAGCACCAGCACGCCCTCCGCGCCGCCCTTGGCCACCACGCCCGGCAGCAGCCGCATGACCTCGGTGTTCACATGCCCCGCGCCGCCCACGTACTCCGGGTGCGCGCGCATCGCGTCGGCCACCGGCGTGTCCGCCAAGCCGCGGA
>Ga0247771_1000041_pt1 | contig 62117 bp, 51 predicted proteins | sample UWRJL197509C6_FD_179948 | JGI IMG/M metagenome (GOLD analysis project Ga0247771, IMG submission 179948) | Plant litter microbial communities from Arlington Agricultural Research Station in Wisconsin, United States - UWRJ-L197-509C-6 | ecosystem: Environmental > Terrestrial > Plant litter >... | reverse complement strand
GCACTCGGCGTCCACCGCGTCTACCTGCGCACCCCGTCCGGCATCGGCTCGGTCGCCGTCCGCCGGGCGCTGTCCCGCCGGGGCGACCCCGTGCGGATCGTCGTCGAGCAGCACGACCGGCCCGGCGACGTCGTGCACGAGGCCTCGGACTACGTCAGGCTCGCTCAGCTGGTCGCCTGAGCGGGCAGGGGAGCGGGAGCGGTCCAGCTCGCCAGCACGGCGAGCTTGTCCGCCGTCCCCGACCCCGGCACCGGGACGTAGGTCAGCAGGTGCAGGCCGACGTCCTCCGGCAGCAGGAACGTCTGCCAGTCGACCTCCAGCTCGCCCACCAGGTCGTGGTTCATGAGCTTGCGGCCGAACACCTTGTCCTTCACGTCGTGCCGCGCCCAGAGCCGCCGGAACACGTCGTTCTTGATCGACAGCTCGCCGACCAGCGCCGTCAGGCCCGCGTCGTCCGGCCACCGGCCCGCGTTGAGCCGCAGGTAGGCGACCGTCTCGGCGGCCACCCGGTCCCACTCCGGGTAGAACAGGTGCGCGGTGGGGTCCAGGAACGCGAAGCGGGCCATGTTGCGCTCGGCGTCGGGCCGCGCCGAGAACCCGCACAGCGCGTCCGCCAGCCGGTTGTGCGCGAGCACGTCCAAGCGCTTGCCCAGCACCATCGCGGGCACCGAGTCCATCAGGTCGAGCAGCCGCTGGACGGTCGGCGGCACCCGGTTCGGGCCCGCGTCGCCGTCCGAGGGCCGCACCAGGTTCCCCAGGTGCGCGCGCTCGACGTCGGTCAGCCGCAGCGCCCGGCCCACGGCGTCCAGCACCGAGTCGGACACCCCGGCCGTGCGGCCCTGCTCCAGGCGCACGTAGTACTCGACGCTCACCCCGGCGAGGCTCGCGACCTCGTCGCGCCTCAGCCCCGGCACGCGGCGGCGCAGTCCGGCGGCCAGGCCGACGTCGTTCGGTTTGATGCGGGCGCGGCGGGAGCGGAGGAACTCCCCGAGTTCGCGGCTCATGTGGACGATTGTGCACCCTCTTGGCCCAGTCGGGGTGGTTCTCGCCGTACCACCATTCGGCGGGCCTCCCTCGAGGGCTTCGGAACCGCCAGATTCGGTGCCATGACCAACTACGACACCCTCACCGACCGGACCGCCGTCGTCACCGGTGCCTCCAGCGGCATCGGCGAGGCCACCGCCCGCGCGCTGGCCGCCGGCGGCGCCAAGGTCGCCCTGGTCGCGCGGCGGGCCGACAAGCTCGCCGACGTGGCCGCCAAGATCGTCGCCGACGGCGGCCGCGCGCTGGCCGTCGAGGTCGACGTGACCTCACAGGAGTCCGTCGCCGCCGGTGGCGCGGCCGTGCGCGAGGCGTTCGGCCGGGTCGACCTGGTGGTGAACAACGCGGGCGTGATGCTCGCGGCCCCGGTCGAGGACGTCCGCGCCGACCACTGGGCCCGGATGATCGACCTCAACCTCACCGGGGCGCTGCGCGTGATCGGGGAGTTCACCCCGGACCTGCTGGCCGCGGCCGCCGACGGCGGAACGGCCGACCTCGTCGACATCTCCTCGGTCGCCGCGCACGGCCTCTTCCCGAACTACGCCGTCTACTGCGCCACCAAGGCCGCGATCACGCACCTGTCCGCGAACCTGCGCACCGAGTTCGGGCCCAAGGACGTGCGGGTGACCAACATCGAGCCCGGCATCGTGCGGTCGGAGCTGCTCACGCACCTGGACGACGATCAAGCCGCGGGCCTCGCGCCGTGGATCGACGCGGTGGGCTCGCTGGCCGCCGAGGAGCTGGCGGACGTGGTCGCGTACGTGACGAGCAGGCCGCGGCACGTGAACCTGCGGCAGATCGTCGTGCAGCCGACCCGCCAGGTCTAGAAGCGGCCGCCGAACAGCAGTTCCGCGATCCTGGAGTCGGTCTCCCTGCCGTCGTCGTAGCCGCCCTTGCCGTGCAGGTCGTTCATCACGGCGAGGGTGTAGCGCTCGCCGGGGCCGACGAAGCCGACGGTGTTCATCACCCACCCGGTGTCCTCTTCGGACCAGCCGTCCTTGTTGCCCGGTTTCGCGGCGGGCCCGGCGGCCCAGACGCCCCACTGCTGCTCGGGTCCGACCGACCGCATCTGCTCCAGCAGCGGGGCGCGGTCGGCGTCGGGGACCTCGGTCAGCACGTAGGACATCAGCCGGTCGAGGTCCTCGGCGGTGCACTTCTGGAAACCCCAGTAGGGGAAGGTCTCGGAGTAGCCCTCCTGCGGGGCGAGCGACGTGAGGCCGTAGGAGGCGAAGGACTTGTTGAACGCCAGGTGGTCCGGGCCCGAGTAGCGCTTCCACAGCTCGTCGGCCGCGTCGTCGTCCGAACTGTGGAGCATGGCCGTGATGAGGCCCTTGTCCTCGTCGGTGAGGTCCAGGTCGCCCTCGCGGTCGCGGCGGAGCAGGTCGACGACCATGGCGAGCTTGATCGTCGACGCGGTCCACACTAGGTCGCCGGAGTGGTCGTTGTGCCAGACTGCGCCGGACTCGCGGTCGCGGACGACGATGCCGACGGTGCCGGGCCGGGCCTTCACGTAGTCCTCCACCCGCGCGAACCGGGCCTGGAGGTCGCAGTCGAACCCGGTGTCGGGGCAGGCCGCGGCGGCGGGGGCGGTGCCGGTGACCCCGCCGTTCGTCCGGGGGGCGGCCGACGTCGGCCCGCACGCCGAGAGCGCCAGCACCGCCGCGAACAGGACCGGCAGGGAGCGTCGGGGCATGGCGGCCAGGCTAGCCGTTTCGTCCCATGGGCCGGTGGGTGCTGGTTCGGGGTGGTGACATCGTCCGTTTCGTCACTCTCCGCGAGTGTCACTTTCACCCGTCTCAGCGACCCAGCGGAGCACCATTTTTGTCGGTGGTCGAGGCTTGACTGGACGCATGGGAGACACCGATGAAGCAGCAACGCGAGTTCCACGCCGTGGCGGACGTGCCGTGGAGGCCCTCGGCTCCGGGGGTGGAGGAGCGGGTCCTGAGCGCGCAGGACGCGACGATCCTGACCAGGATCGCCCGCTGGGCGCCGGGCACCGACACCTCGGAGGCCGGGGTCATCCGGCACGAGTACGTGGAGGAGGTCTACCTGCTGGAGGGCGACCTCCACGACCTGACCCTCGGGCAGACCTTCACGGCGGGGCAGTACGCGTGCCGCCCGCCGGGGATGCCGCACGGCCCGTACCGCACCGAGTCGGGCTGCACGATGCTGGAGATCCGGCACCCCTCGTCGTGACCTCGACGGTCAACGGTCAAGACGTACGGTGCCCCGATGAGCGAAAATCCAGTTCGGCGTCGCGCCGTGCTCGCGGGCACCGCCGCGGGCGTCCTCGCCGCCGCGGGCTTCCGCCCCGCGGCCGCCCAAGCGGAGTCCAGGGGCGTGACCAGGCCGTTCACCCTGACCGTCATGGGCACGACCGACCTGCACGGCAACGTGTTCAACTGGGACTACTTCGCGAACAAGGAGTTCGACGACTCCGCGCACAACGACATCGGCCTGGCGAAGATCTCCTCGCTGGTGAGCGCCGTGCGCGAGCAGCACGGCGCTCACCGCACGCTGCTGCTGGACGCGGGCGACACGATCCAGGGCACGCCGCTGGCGTACTACTACGCCAAGGTCGAGCCGATCACCCGGCGCAAGGTGCACCCGATGGCGGCGGCGATGAACGCCATCGGGTACGACGCGGCGGCGCTGGGCAACCACGAGTTCAACTACGGCATCCCGCTGCTGCGGACGTTCGAGCAGCAGTTGCGCTTCCCGCTGCTCGGGGCGAACGCGATCGACTCGCGCACCGGGCAGCCGGCGTTCAAGCCGTACGTCGTGAAGACGGTGTGGCGCACCGGCACGGCCCCGCTGCGGGTCGGCATCCTCGGCCTGACCAACCCCGGCATCGCGATCTGGGACAAGGCGAACGTCGAGGGCAGGATGACGTTCCCCGGCCTGGTCGAGCAGGCGAAGGTGTGGGTGCCGAAGATGCGCCGCGCCGGGGTCGACCTGGTGATCGTGTCCGCGCACTCGGGGGCGGACACGTCCTCGTCCTACGGCGACGCCCTGCCGTACCCGGAGAACGCCGCGACCCTGGTCGCCGAGCAGGTGCCGGGCATCGACGCGATCCTCGTGGGGCACGCGCACGTCGAGATCCCGCAGCGCCTGGTGGCGAACAAGACCACCGGCAAGCAGGTCCTCATCACCGAGCCGCTGTTCTGGGGCAAGCGCCTGAGCCTGCTCGACTTCGACCTCGAGTGGGCGCCGCGCGGCGGCTGGACCCTGAAGGCGTCCCGCTCGCAGGTGTTGAACTCCAACACCGTCGCCGAGGACCCGAAGATCGTCAAGCTGCTGACGGCCGACCACGCGAAGGTGGTCACGTACGTCAACTCCAAGGTGGGCACCAACAAGCAGGCCATGTCCGCCGCGACCGCCAGGTACGAGGACGTGGCGGCGCTCGACTTCATCAACCACGTCCAAGCGGCCGAGGTGAAGAAGGCACTGCCCACCAACACCCTGCCGGTGCTGGCGCTGGCGGCCCCGTTCAACCGCGCCGCCGCGATCCCCGCGGGCGACGTCTCGATCCGCGACGTGGCGGGCCTCTACATCTTCGACAACACCCTGCTGGCCGTCCGCCTGACAGGAGCCCAACTCAAGGACTACCTGGAGTTCAGCGCCAGGTACTTCAAGCAGGTCACCACGGCGGGCCCGTTCCCGGCCGACTCGGTCACGAACGCCCCGACCGCGACCGCCCCCAACGGCACCCCCGACTACAACTACGACATCGCCGCGGGCCTGGACGCCCCTCTGACCTACGACATCGACATCGCCAAGCCGGTGGGCGACCGCATCACCGCCCTCTCCTACGCGGGCACCCCCGTCACCCCGACCCAGGAGTTCGCGGTGGCGGTCAACAACTACCGCCAATCAGGCGGCGGCGGCTTCCCCCACATCTCCACCGCCCCGGTCCTCCTGAACCAACAACAGGAAATCCGCCAACTCATGATCGACTGGGTGAAGGAAACGGGCGAGATCGACCCGACCCTCTTCGCCCGCACCGACTGGCGCCTCACCGCGAACGGCACCCCGGTAACCATCCAGTAACCACCCAGGAGGACACGACAGCCCAGCCACCTCCCGCGGACCCGGCTGGGCTGTCGTGCCTTCGACTCCTGCTCGCATCGGGCGGTAAACGACCAGGACCCGTATCGGCGACCACGAACCGGACCCGCGACCGCCCTGCGCTTTGGTGCTTCCTGCTCCGGCTGACCAACGCGTGTCAGTGGCCGGAGGCGTCGTCGCTCGACAGCCGGGTTGTCGGGCCTTTCTCAGGCCGGGTCTGGGCTAGCGGTCGACCGGGCGTGCGACTGTTCGCGGGGAGAACTGCTGCACTCTCGATCTTCGGTCCACGGCTTGTCATCGCGTTGGCGCGTGCTGTGCGAGATCCCGCGACAGCAGGGGTTTGAGGCTGCCGCGGGATCTCGCACAGGCCGTCAGGACATTGCGTGGTTATCGGGTGTGGTCGTACAGCGGTTCGGTGATGGCGCTGGTCAGCTGGGGGCCGCCCAGGTGCCGGGTGCAGGTGGGGTCGCCCAGGGGGCACTCCCGGCCGGTTGCGTCGATGGAGTAGCCCTGGGTGTTCACGCCTACCACCGTGCCCTGGCCCGTGGTGGTGTCGAAGTCGGCGATGCGGGGGCCGCCGCTGGAGCCGCCGCCCATGTCGCAGGCGACGCCCCACAGGCCGCGGGGCACTGGCCATTCGGTGGTGCCGGTGCGTTCCAGTGCTGGGCCCCAGCACTGGGCTTGGCGTTGGCCGGTGAATTCCGGCCTGCCCTGGTGGCCCGGTTGGCGGGCGCTGCGGGGGTAGCCGAACTCGCGCACCTCCTGGGCGCCTGGGGCGTCGAAGGCGATGTGTTGGCTGGTGCCCACCGCGTCCACGGCGGTGCGGCCGTCGGCTGCGGGGTTCAGGAGGAGGAAGCCCTGGTCGTACTCGTCCAGTTCGTCGTTCGCGATCCAGTGGCTGTCGACGATCGCGGAGTGGACCGTGTAGCTCCCGTACGGTGATTCGCCGTCGTGAAAGCCTGGCACGAAAAGGAGGTTCGTCGACCACTGCGGGTCTTCGCGGATGAGGTCGAACGTGTGCAGGCAGTGGCCTGCCGTGATCACCGACCCGCCGTCCACCAGCGTTCCCGTGCAGCTCGCGTCCTCGCCGCGCTCGGTGAAGAACAACCGGCCCACCGTTCCGACCACACTGCCGCCGCTGCCGTCCGGCCCGTCCACCGGGGCCTGGCCGGGCGGTGGTGTGGACGGTGCCGACGGCAGTGCGGCGATGCGCGACGGCGTCCAGTAGTCGCGCACCGCCTGCTGGTCGGCGGGGGAGACGGCGATGGGCTGGACGACCGCGTCGTCACTGGCGTGCGCTGGAGCGGTCGGGGTGAGGAGCAGGGCGGCTACGAGCAGTCCGATCTTCGGCATGTCCGCAGCCTGGCCGGACCGGATCAGGAACCTGTGTGGATCCCGTGGTCGACCCGTGGCCTTCACGCGGCGGGGGTGCCTCGCCACGGCAGCACCTGGCCGTGGCGGACCAGTTCGCCGTGCCAGCTCGGGTCCGGTGGGGTGGTGAAGGCCAGGGTGAGCAGGTCGTCCGCGGCTTCGGCGGGGGTGCGGGCGCGGGTGAAGTCGGTGAACCACGGGCGGGACGTGGGGGTGTCGACCAGGCCTGGGCAGACGGCGGCGATCAAGGTGTCGGGTGGTGAGGTGGCGGCGAACGCCCGTACGGCGGCCACCTGGGCCACCTTGGACGGGATGTTGATCCACCGCGGCCAGCCCCGCTCCTCCGCCGTGCCGTCGCGAAGGGCTGTGCGCCACGACGTCACGGCCTCCTCGACGGCGTCCAGGGAGACGTTGTCGAACAGCGGTCGGAGGTGCGGGGGCAGGTGGTCGAGGGTGCCCAGGGAGCTGGCGACGACCAGGAGCCTGCCGCCGGGGCGCAGGACCGGGCCGAAGGCGCGGAGCACGGCGTGGGTGCCGCCGTTGGAGACGGCGATGGACTCGTCCGCCCGCTCGGCCTGCGTGTCCGGCGTCATCCTGGTGACCGCGTTGGAGAACACGATGTCCGCGGCGAAGGCCGAGGCGGCGACGGCGTCGGGATCGCCGACGTCGAGGACGCGGCCCTCCACGCGGGCACGGGCGTTCGGGTTGGCGGCCGCTCGCGCGGCGGCGTCGGCGACGCGGGCGGGCGAGCGGCCGGTGAGCAGGACGAGGTCGTCCGGGTCCAGACGGGCGGCCAGGCCCTCGACGAGGGCGAAACCGATGCCCTGGTTGGCTCCGGTGACCAGTGCGGTTCTCATGCGCACCAACGCTAGGAGCGCACCGGCCATGCGTCCAACGAGAGTTGGGCATGTCTGGTATGCGTGTACGTCATGGACTTCACCGACGTCTCGCTGGTCGCCCTGCGGGTGTTCCAGGAGGTCGCCGAGCGCGGCACGCTCACCGCTGCCGCCGCCGCGCTCGGGTACACGCAGTCCGCCGTGTCGCGGCAGATCGCGACGCTGGAGCGGGCCGCGGGCGCGCCGCTGCTGGAACGCCGCCGCGACGGCGTGCGGCTGACGGCGGCCGGACGGGTGGTGCTGCGCCGGGCGGTGGTCGTGCTGGAGCAGATCGACGCCACGGGGCGGGAGTTGGCCGGGTTGCCCGCCGACGCGGGCACCGTGCGGCTCGGGTGGTTCGCCAGCGCGGGCGGGATCGTGGTGCCCCAGGCCATCGCAGGCCTGCGGCGCACCCATCCGGGGATCACCGTCGTGAGCCGGGAGGCGAGCACGCCGGTGCTGGTGCGGGCGTTGCGGGCGGGCACGCTCGACGTGGCGGTGATCGCGTCGGCCCCGCCGTTCCGGCCGCCGGACGCGGAGTCGCCGCCGCTGGAGGTGCGGACGCTGGGCGAGCGCGAGCTGAGGGTCGCCGTGCCCACCTCGCACCCGTTGGCGGACCGGGAGGTCGTGGACGTCGCCGACCTGCGCGGGCAGCGGTGGATCGCCGGGCAGTCCAGCGGCGACGACCGGCTGATGGGCGTGTGGCCGGGGTTGGACGAGCGGTCGCACGTCGCCCACGTGGCCCGCGACTGGCTGGCCAAGCTGCACCTGGTCGCGGCCGGGTGCGGGCTGACGACGCTGCCGTCGTCGCTGCTGCCCGCCGTGCCGCCGGGCGTCCGGGCGCTGCGGGTCCGGGACTCCGGCGAGCGGCGGCGCATCCTGGTGGCGTGGCCGCCGCGTCCGCTGTCCGACGCGGCGGCCCGGCTGGTCGACGCGCTGCGGGCGGCCGTCAGCGACGTCTGACGGCGACGACCGTGTCCGTGACGGTGGCCGTCTCGCCGTTCGGGCCGGTGGCCTGGCGCGTGGGCGAGTGCAGCCGTTCGACCTGCCACAGCTCCGGGTCCAGGTCCAGGGTGGCGAACAGCTCCTCGGGGCTGGGGAAGACGCCGTTCTGGTTCCACGACCACGGGGCCGCGGAGCCGTGGTCGACGAGCAGGAACAGCCCGCCGGACGTCACGGCGGCCGCGGCGGTGCGGAGCACCTCGGTCCGCGGGAAGTCCACCGGTGACTGGAAGTACTGCGCGGACACCAGGTCGAACGCGCCCTCCGGGAAGGTCTCGGCCAGGTCGTGCCGCTGGAAGTCGACCACGAGGTCGGCGTCGGCCGCGTGCGCCTCGGCGCGCTTGAGCGCGGTGCCCGACACGTCCACGGCGGTGACCTGCCACCCCCGCCCCGCGAGCCAGAGCGCGTCGCCGCCCTCGCCGCAGCCCAGGTCCAGCGCCCTGCCCGGCGGCAGCGGCTCGGCCACGTCCACCAGCACGGGGTTGGCCCGGCCGCTCCACACCCGGTTGTTCGACCCGTAGCGGGCCTCCCAGAACTCCTCGCTGGTCGGGGTCGCTTCGGCGCGCAGCGCGGCGACCGCGGCGGCGGTGTCCTCGGTGATCAGGTCGGAGTTGACGGCCGCGGCGGTCAGCACGCCCGCCGCGGCGGCGGCCACGACCTGGGCGCGCGGGTCGGTGGCGTTGCCCGCCACGAAGACGCCGGGGATCTCCGTCGCGCCGGTGGCGTCCGCCGGGATGTGCTGCCCGAAGACGTGCCCCGCCATCTCCCAGTCGACGGCCTTGAGCCCCAGCGCCTCGACCACTCCGGCGTTCGCCTTCACCTGCGACGCCACGACGAGGACCTGCCGGGCGACGACCTCGCCGGACGCCAGGCGCACGCCGGTGAGCCGGTCGTCGACGACCTCCAGCCCGGTGACCTCGCCCTCCACGACGGTGATGCCACGCGCCGCGAGCTGCTCGGCCTGCTCGGCGGAGAGAGGAGCGGACGTGTGCCGGAAGACCACGACGTCGGCGCTGAGCTGGCGGAACAGGTGCGCGCTGTGCACGGCCAGCGGACCGGTGGCGAGGACGCCGATCGCCTGGTCCCGCACCTCCCAGCCGTGGCAGTAGGGGCAGTGCACGACGTCGCGGCCCCACCGCTCGGCCAGGCCCTCGACGTCCGGCAGCTCGTCGACCAGGCCCGTGGCGACCAACAGCCGTCGGGCCCGGAGCACGTCGCCGGAGTCCAGGGTGGCCGCGAACACGCCGTCGTCGTCGCGGACGGCGCTCGTGACCGTCCCGCTGACGAACCGCGCGCCGTACCCCTCGGCCTCGGCGCGGCCGATCTCCACCAGTTCCGCGGGGCTGATCCCGTCACGGGTCAGGAAGCCGTGCACCCCCGACGCGCGGGCGTTGCGGGGCGCCCCGGCGTCGACGACGGTGACCGAGCGGCGCGCCCGGCCCAGGGTCACGGCGGCGCTCAGCCCGGCGGCTCCGCCGCCGATGACGAGCACGTCGATCACGTTGTTGTCCATGTCCCGCACTCTGCCCCCGGCCGGGGAGGACCCGCAAAGTTCTTTGCCGATGTGGCAAGGTGGAGGGCATGGACGACGAGCTGACCACGGTGCTCGCGGCGGTCGGGCCCCGGTTGCGGGCGCTGCGCAAGCTGCGCGAGACGACGCTGACCGACCTGTCCGAGACGACCGGCATCTCGGTGTCGACGCTGTCGCGGCTGGAGTCCGGGCAGCGCAAGCCCACCCTGGAACTGCTGCTGCCGCTGGCGAAGGCCTACGGCGTGCAGATGGACGAACTCGTGGGGGCCCCGCTCACCGGGGACCCGCGGATCCACCTGCGCCCGGTCGTGCGCGGGCGGATGACGATGGTGCCGCTGACCCGGCGCGCGGGCGGCGTGCAGGCGTACAAGCTGCTGATCCCGGCCTCGTCCGGCGAGCCCGAGCAGAAGACCCACGAGGGCTACGAGTGGGTGTACGTCCTGAGTGGACGGTTGAGGGTGCTGCTCGGCGACCAGGACATCGTGCTGGCCCCTGGCGAGGCCGCCGAGTTCGACACCCGCGTGCCGCACTGGTTCGGCAGCGCGGACGCCGGGACGGTGGAGGTGCTGAGCCTGTTCGGGCGGCAGGGGGAGCGGGCGCACCTGCGGGCCAGGGCCGGGGGAGCCTGACGTCGTCCACGCCTGGGCCGCGCGCACAGTTCCGGTGGGCTCCGCAACCCGAGATGATCATCAACCGGCTGATTCGTGTCACCTTCCTGGGTGAAAAAACGGCTCTGTCCTGCGGGTTTGGCTGTCGCGGTTCGCTATCGGACGTCCCCATCGGGTACTAACGCCCGGTGCTGAAACCCCGACCGCTCTGGCTCGTTGGCGCCGTTCTCGTGCCCGCACTGCTCGCCGCCGCCGGTGTCGTCGTGCAGGGGGAGCGCATCGAACGGGACCTGGCCCGCCGGGTCGCCGTGGCCATCGACGAGTCCGGGCACCTGGAGAACGGGGTGTCCGTCGACGGGCGCGCGGTGACCGTGTCCGGCGTCGTGCCGCGGGACGTCCCCGAGGTGAAGGCGCTGGTCGGAGCGGTGCCGGGCGTCGTGGACGTGGCCGTGCGGGACGCCGAGCCGGGCGAGCTGTCGTTCTTCGTGCGGGTCGACGAGATCGTGCTGGCCGGGACGCCCGCCGACGAGGCGGAGCGGCGCGCGCTGGTGGACGCCGTGCGGGCCCGCGCCGAGGGCTACCGGATCACCGACGTGCTGACGCCCAAGGCGGGCGCGCGGCTGCCGATCTCCGCCGACGCGGCCACGGCGATCGTCGCGGCGGTCGTGGACAACGGCGTCCACGACTTCAGCGGCGTCGTGCAGGGCGGTGTGCTCACGGCGCGGGCGACCGTGGTCGACCAGGAGAAGGCGACGGCCCTCGGCCCGCTGCTGGACGCGGCGGCCGGCGGCCTGAAGGTCGCCCCGGCGTTCGAGGTCGGACCGTCGGCCCGCAGCGGCGACCTGGACCTGCCCGCGCTGGGCGACTCGATCAACCGGCTCGTCGGCGGCAACGGCAGCATCCGGTTCCAGCCCGACTCCACCGCGTGGCAGGGGCACGGGCCCGTGCTGGTCCAACGCGTCGCGCGCATGCTGCTGGTCGCGCCGCGTGCCACGGTGACGGTCCGCGGGCACGCGTCGGCCGACGTGCCGGACGCGCGCGGCCTCGCCGAGACGCGGGCCCGCCTGGTGCGCGACGTCGTTCTGGGGCAAGGGGTTCCGCCCGCGCTGGTGGAGACGGCCGTCAGCGTCGACAACGCGCCCGAGACCACCGACACGTCACGTCAGGTAGACATCCTCGTTCGCTAGGAGTTCGTTGTGCTCTGGTTGTTCACGCAGATGTTCGTGCTGTGCGCGGGCGCGTTCCTCGCGGGGTCGTTGCTCACCTGGCTGCCGATGCGGGCGGTCACCCGGAGGTTGCGCGCCGAGCTGGGCGCGGCCCGGCGGCCGGTCGCGGCGCTGGCGGCGTCGACGGTCGTCGTCGTGCCCGAGCAGCGGGCCGAGCCCGAGCCGGAACCGCGTGCCGAGGCCGCGACCGAGGTGGTCCACGAGCCCGAGGAGTCCGAAGTGGACCTCCCGGTGAAGGGCAACTCGAAGTCGCGGATCTTCCACACCGACGTGTCGCCGTACTACCGCCGGATGAAGGGCGACGTGCGGTTCCGGTCCGTCGAGGAGGCCGAGCGCGCGGGCTACACGGCCTGGTCGCCGCGCTCGCGCTCCCAGCTCGCCGGGTCGGCCCAGTAGCTCGGGTCCGACCAGCGCGGGTCCCACTGCCAGTGCTCGTCCTCCTGGGCCTTCTCACGGGTCGCGAGCAGCGCCAGCGCGTTGAGGGCGGCCCACCCCAGCGCCACGCCGACGATCTTGTTCCGGGTCGCCTTGTCCGGGGCCGCCGCACCGAGCACGACCGTGTCGCCGATGTCCATGGCCACGCGGACCAGCAGCGCGAGCCGCAGCGGCAGACCGGACGGGGCGAACGCGACCGCCAGTCCGGAGACGAGGTCGCGCACCCCCACGGCGGTGCCCAGCGTGCGGGAGGCCTGCGAGTCGCCCAGTCCCGTCGGCGTGGTCAGCACCTCGGGCTTGGCGATGACGGCCGCGCTGTAGGCGGCCGTGGCCGCCCCGAGCACTCGGGGGAACCAGCTCATGTCGAAGACTCCTCGTTCGGCGTGGGAACCCAGGCTCGCGCGGCCCGGAGGTCCCGACAACCCCTGATCGGCCACAGCCGACTAGGGGTGGTGGACACTGGCGTCATGGGTGTCGATCTGGTGGCCGCGCGGGACAAGCTCCTCCCGGATCTGCTCGCCCACAGGTTGGACGTGCTGTTCTGCGGCATCAACCCCGGTCTGCACTCCGCGGCCGTGGGACGGCACTTCGCCAAGTCGGGCAACCGCTTCTGGCCCGCCCTGCACCTCGGCGGCTTCACGCCGAGGCTGTTCACCGCCGCCGACCAGGACGAACTCCTCCCGCTTGGCCTCGGCCTGACCAACATCGTCGCGCGCGCCTCCGCGCGGGCCGACGAGCTGACCGCCGCCGAACTGCGGGCGGGCGCCGTCCGGCTGACCGGGGTCGCCGAGGAGTACCGGCCGAAGGTCGTCGCGGTCGTCGGCGTCACGGCCTACCGCACGGCGTTCGAGCGCAAGAAGGCCGCGATCGGCGCGCAGACCGAGCTGATCGCGGGCAGTCGGCTGTGGGTGCTGCCGAACCCCAGCGGCCTCAACGCCCACTACCAGCTCCCGGCTCTCGGCGACGCGTTCGCGGACCTGCGGGCGAGCCTCTAGGTGCGCTTGTGGTTGAGGGAGATCAGCCTGCGCAGCTCGCTCTCCCCGAGCCCGCCCCACACCCCGTAGGTCTCCTCGACCTTCAGCGCGTGCTCACGGCACTCGCGCCGCACCGGGCAGCGTTCGCAGATCTCCTTGGCCCTCGTCTCACGCCGCTCGCGCGCGGTGCCCCGCTCGTTCGGCGTGTGGAAGAACAGCGAACTGTCGACGCCTCGGCAGAGCCCGCGGAGCTGCCAGTCCCAGGACTCGGCGACGGGCGTGGGCAGCCTGGACAACTCTGGCATGGGACCACCCTTGTGCTCGGCTGATGGTCACCACCCTAATTTCGATTCAAAATCGTTTCAACTCGAGCGACCGGAATGGGTGAGGATCACGTCCACGGCCTCCCGCAACGAGTGCACCCGCTGAGCCCCGAACGGCAGGGGCACGCGGTGCCAGCCGGGACCGCCGAGCAGCACGGGCGTCCGCGCGGCGACCTTCGCCACCGGGGCGAGCCGGGCGAGCACGGGGTCGTGCGCCCACAGCAGCACGCACTGCGGCGCCAGCACGTCCAGGGCTCCCATCAGCGCCGACGGCGGCACGCGAGCCCCGAGGTTGCGCGACGCGCAGCCGCGTTCGGCCAGCGCCGCCGCGAGGGCGTCCAACGGCAGCGTGTGCAGCTCCTCGGGCACGGCGGCCAGCAGGGTCGGCAGCCTGCCGCCCTCCAGCGGGTCGCCGACGCGGTGCAAGACGCTCATCACGGCGCTGCTGGTGACGTGCTCGACACCGATGCCGCCACCGTCATCGATGGTCCGTTCACCCAGTTCGACGAGGAACGGCATCAGCACGGACTCCCACGCGTCCACCACGCCCAGCGCGCCGACGAGCTCGGTCGTCAGCCTGCCCAGGCGGGGCGCGTCCAGCTGGGTGGAGGCGCGGACGAAGTCGTGGACCGTGGGGACGGGACCGGCGCCGCCGCGGGCCATGGTCGCCGCCGCGGCCGGGGAGATGCCCTGGCCGGTGAGTTCCAGCATCCGCCGCAGCGCGGCCACGTCGACGTCGTCGTACCGGCGGTGCTTGCCCTCCTCGCGCGTGCGCGGGCCGAGTCCGTAGCGCCGGTCCCAGGTCCGCAACGTCGTGGGCGAGATGCCGAGCGTGCGCGCCACCGCACCCGCGCTCCAGCGGGCGCCGTCGCTCACGATGATCACCGCCGGGTGGGTAGGGCGTTACCTCTTCCGGAGGAGAAGCATAGGCCGTCAGAGGCGGCGAAGTCCGCTCAGAACCCGCTCCAGCAGGACCAGATCGGCCTGACCGCCCACGGAGCCGCCGTTCGTCTCGTGCACCGAGACGACCCCCAGCTCGATCAGGTCGCTGAGCAGCACCCGAGCCACGCCGAGCGGCACGGACAGCACCGCCGACACCTCGGCCACCGACCGGGGCAGCACGCACATCTCCACGATCGACCGCTGCTCGGGGCTCGTCGACCGCATCGCGGTGTGCACGCCGGACTCCTCGACCGAGATCAACGTCTCCAGCCGCAGGTCCACGTTCGCCGTCGTGCGGCCACCGGTCCACGCGTACGGGCGGACCAGCGACTTTCCGGTCTCCTCGTAGTACTCCGGCTCGGGGATCGGCTCCTGGCGGGCCGGTTCCTCGCGGGCCACCGGGATCGGCACGGTGACCTCGACCGGAGCGGGTTCCGGCTCGGGCTCGGGTTCCTCCTGCAAGGCCCGCTGCACGGCGGCGGACCCGAACCGCGCGCCCGTCTGCCCGACCTCGCCGCGCAGCGACCGCCTGCCCTTGCGGGGCTTCGGCATCCTCGGCGGCGCCAGGTGCTCGGGCTCGTACGCGACCTCGTCGTCCTCCTCGAGCTCGCGCCGCAGCGCGGACGACCCGAAGCGCGCGCCGGTCTGACCGACCTCGCCGCGCAACGATCGACGCCGCTTGCGCCCGCCACCGGCCGAACCTAACTCCGCGCCGTCCACAATGACCACCACGTCGCCACCCAGAGTGCATCGTCCGTCACGGCAACGGTAGACGGAACGGCGATCCGATCATTGCGGGCAGGTTTCGACCTCGTGTTTTCCTCGTTACCGGGGGGACTTCTTCCGCAGCCCGCTCACGGCCAGCGTCAGCCCGCCGATCACGGCCAGCAGCCCGATCGCCGTCCACAGCTGCTGCCCGGTCATGAAGCTGCCCTTGATCACGTTCAACCCCTGGAGCGTCCACACGGACCCGACCAGCACGAGCAGCACGCCCACCACCACTGACACCCACTTGTTCATGGTCAAGTCGTACCATGGGCGGATGAGCAAGCCGCCCATCCGAGACGTGCAGATCGCCGACGACATGATCAGGTTGGGGCAGTTCCTGAAATTGGCGGGCCTGGCCGAGGACGGCTCGCACGCCAAGGAGCTGATCGACGCCGACGAGGTCACCGTCAACGGCCGCTTGGAGACCCGTCGCGGCGCGCAGCTCCACAACGGCGACGTCGTCGCGGTCGGCGACGAACGGGCCCGCCTGCACGCCGCCGTCTGAGCGGGGTCACCACCGGGTCGCGATGTCCCCGGCCACGTCGTGCAGCAGGTCGAGGAAAGCGGCGACCAGCGGCGTGGCCGTCGTGTCGGCGGGCGTGACCGCGTAGAGCTCGCGGTGCAGCCCCGGCGCTCCGAGCTCGCGGTGGGTGGTGCCCGCGACCCCGGTTAACGCCAGCCGTGAGACGAGCGCGACCCCGATCCCCGTGCCCACGAGCGCCTGGGCGACGTCGTACGACTGCGTCTGGAACCGCACCTGGGGCACGAAGCCCGCGTCCGCGGCGACCCGGTCGAACTGCGTCCGCGCGTCGTGCCCGGACTCGATCGTCACCCACGCCTCGTCGCGCAGCAGGTCGAGCCGCAAGGGCTTTTCAGGTCCGGCCGCCAACGGGTGGTCGTCGGGCAGGACGACGACCAACGGGTCGCGCAGGAGCTCGTGGACGGTCAGGTGCGGCGGCGGTGTCGGGGCCGCGTCCCACGCGGCGATCACCGCCACGTCGAGCCTGCCCGCCGCGACCTCGTCCACCCCCTGCGTCGAGGAGATGTCCACAATGGACAGATCAGCGTCGGGGTGGCGGTGCCGCAACGCGGTCAACGCCGGGGGCAGCAGATGCCGTGCCGCCGCTTGGAAAGCACCGATCCGCAGCCGTTTGGCCAAGTGCCCGAGCACCGCGGCCAACGCCGTCGCGGCCCGGTCCGCTTCCTCCTCGACCACCCGCCCGTGCCGCGCGAGCACCGCCCCGGCGGCGGTGAGCGTCGCCCCACGCGGCCCGCGCAGCACCAGCGCGGTGCGGTGGTCGCGCTCGGCCTTGGCGACCTGCTGGGTCACCGCGGCCGGGGTGAGCGCCAGGGCGTGGGCGGCGGCCGAGAGCGACCCGAGTCGGTCGATCAACGCCAGGAGGCGGAGCTGACCGGGATCGATGGGCATGCGGAAATCTTACTGCTGACCCAACTTTTCCGACCTTCTCTTAATTCTCACCTTCGCCCAGGCTCGACCCATGCCCGTTCATCTCCCTCTTTTCGTGCTCACGACCTGGCTGCTGGCGATGGTGCCGGGCGCGGGCCAAGCCCTGATGGTCCGGCAGACGCTGGCGGGCGGCCGCCGAGCGGCGTGGGCCACCATCGCGGGCACCTGCACCGGCCTCCTGCTCTGGACCACAGCCGCCGCGGCGGGCCTGTCCGCCGTCCTCCTGGCCAACCCCGCTGCCTACACGGCCGTCCGCATCGCGGGCGGCATCGTCCTGGCAGGCCTCGGCGTCAGCACCCTGCTGTCCACCCGCTCGCCTTCCCCCACTCCCGGCCCACGCTGGGGCGGCTACGCCGTGGGCTTGGCCACGAACCTCGGCAACCCCAAAGCAGGCGTGTTCGCCATCTCCCTGCTGCCGCAGTTCGTCACCGCCAACGGCCCGGTCCTCTTGTCCAGCCTCGCCCTGGGCGCACTGTGGGCCCTCGTCACGGCGGCCTGGTACCTCCTGTTCACCCTCGCCGTGGACCGCGGCCGCGCCTTGGCGGGCAAACCCTCGGTCCAACGCCGCCTGCGGCTGATCACCGGGGGAGTGCTGATCCTGCTCGGCGCGGCCGTCACGGCCGGCGCGTAGCGCGAGCCGGATGACACGACTTCGGCCACCACGGCCTGCGCCCGCCCTCCCGCCCGATTCGCTGAACCGAGCGCAGGGTCAACCGTGGGGAGGGGATTCGACCTCGGGCGGGGTGTGGGTCAGGCGGGATCCGCGCCGGGACGAGATGGTCGGCCGAGTCCGGTGTGGGCGACAGGCGTGTGGCGGCCCGCTGACCGCGATGGCGGGCAGCCGACAGTGTGATTGCCGGCGGGGCGCTGGGCGGTGAGTGACCGCACTTCGCCCACCGGTGGCTTGCCGGTCGGTGCCGACTGGGTGGGAGGCGACCGTGCGGCCGTCGGTGGTGGGCGACCGCGTGGCCGTCGGTGGCCGCACTTCGCCCACCGGTGGGTTGCCGGTCGGTGTCGACTGGGTGGGAGGCGACCGTGCGGCCGTCGGTGGTTGGTGGCTGAGTGGGTGGTCGGCTCAGGGGGCTTGGGTGTTCTCCGTGCTGCCAAGGCCGGGGTCGGCTTGGTCGAACTGTCGTACTTCTGCCCTAGTGTGGAATTCCGGGGGCCCATCCCTCGCGCGCGTGCGGGGGTCCCCCCGATTCCCAGGCTACGGGTGGGGTACGACATTTTCGGGTCCCCGTGCCTGTTCAAGATCGTTTGGGAATCGGGTGGGTGATCGACATTCCCGCGTTCGGCGGATCCCTTCGCGTCGCGGGCTCAGCAGGGTTAAAACGAGTGGGGCTCACGTTCGCTGAGGAGAGGGGGTGGGGGTGGTCGGGGTGGTGGGGTCCGTCGTTTCCGCGCGTTGTGGGAACGGGGGGTCGCGCGGAGGTGGGAACGGCTCCGGTGGATACCTCGCGGTCGTCGTCGGTTCGGGTGATCAATACGAGGGGCGCTCGGCTTTCGGGGGATTTGTCGTGGGGCTGTCCGGGGTTGGCGGGCATGGGCCGCCCGGTCGTCCTCGACGGCGTCCGAAGTGACGTGAAACACCCCGCACGCAGGGGAACGTCCGAATCGCGCGCGTGAGGATGATGTGCGCCACATCGTCGATCCAACGCTTGATCGCCCGCGTACCGCGCGTACCGCCAACCGGGCGTTGTCGTTTCTTCGTCGGTTACCAGAACGCTATGGGCAGTTGCTCTGAATAGCTGCCTCCGTTGCGTGAATGGGTGACCGCGCAGAGCGGCCGTCCTCTTGGGACAAGGGTCTTTTGGCCTATTAAGTGCCTCCGTACGCCGGCCGGGTGAACTCTACTCACGGTGGGTGTAACGCGAAGTCGAGTCGGAACGATATGTCGGGGGACTCAGCCCGTTTTGGCACTTTGTAGGGGTCTTCGCGACGGTTTGGAGTAACGCGACCGCAACTGGTAATGGACCGTCACCCGTCGTCACTCCACGACCCTGCCGGGTCACTTCCGAACATTTTTATCCCGGACCCGACACGGCGTGTAACGCCCGCCGTCGACCGAACGAATGAGGGTTTGCAAGCGCCGGTTCATCACGGGAAAAGGTGCACTGGCGACGCGGGAGCTTCGTCAACCAATTGCCGTACCACGCGGGTCCTCGGGGTGCCCTGCGAACGCGCACGTCCGAACCGGCAGAACCGGGGGAGAACCAACGATGAGCGAGCAGGTCCAGCCCACACGACGGAGACCCGTCGTGGGGATCACCTCCACCGACACCAGAGGGTCGACGAGGACGACGCACCCCCCGGTCGCCGCCTGGGAGTCGCGCTACCGCCGAGGCGTGATCCTCGGCGACGTGCTGGCCACGGTGCTCGTCATCGTGGCCTTCGGCGGTCTCATGGCGGCCCGGCACAGCGCGTTCGTGCCGATGTCGATCGTCACCCTCGAGGTCCTCACGGTCGCCGTGGTCCTCGGGTCCCTCTACCTCAGCCGCGTGTGGAACCCGAACGTCCTCGGCCAGGGCGCGGAGGAGTTCCGCCGCCTCGGCAAGGGGCTGTTCGCCTCGGTCGTCGCGCTCGGCTTCGGCGCGCTCGCCGTGGACATCCCCGGCGCCCGCCTCTGGGTGTTCGTGGTCGCCCCGGCCATCGCCCTCGTCGTCTTCCCCCTCCGCTACCTGCTCCGCAGGCCTCTGCACCGCGCGCGCTCCGAAGGACGCTGCCTGCTGCCGGTGCTCGCCGCGGGGAACGTGGCCACGGTCGGGGACCTGATCACCCGCACCCGCAAAGCCCCCCACCTGGGGTGGCGAGTGGACGCCATCTGCACGCTGGACGGCCGGGCCGCGCTCGGCATCGACCTGGAGGGCGTGCCGGTCGTCGGCCGCTTCCGCGACCTCGCCGACCAGGTCCGCCGCGGCGGCTACCGGATCGTCGCCGTCACGCCGGACGCCTACTGGACCCCGCGCCGCCTCCAGCAGCTCGCCTGGGACCTGGAGGGCACCGGCACCGAGATGGTCGTCGCCCCCGCCCTCATGGACTTCGCCGGACCGCGCCTGCACGTCACCGGCGTGCTCGGCATGCCGCTGCTGCGGGTCAGCGAGCCCGCGTTCACCGGCTTCCGCCGCGCGATCAAGGCCAGCGTCGACCGGATCGGCGCCATCGCGCTCGTCCTGGCGTTCGCGCCGCTGCTCCTGTTCGTGTCCGCCGCCGTCATGATCGACAGCCGGGGCCCGGTGTTCTACCGGCAGCGCCGCGTCGGCAAGGACGGCGCGGAGTTCACGATCGTCAAGTTCCGCACCATGGTCACGAACGCCGACGCGCTGCGCACCGAGCTGGCGGCCGTCAACGAGGGCTCCGGCGTGCTGTTCAAGATGCGCAAGGACCCCCGCGTGACCAAGGTCGGCCGCCTGCTGCGCCGCTACTCGATCGACGAGCTGCCGCAGCTGCTCAACGTGCTCACCGGCACCATGTCGCTGGTCGGACCCCGGCCGCCGCTGCCGGAGGAGACCGCGAAGTACGCCCCCGAAGTGCGCCGCCGCCTGCTGGTGAAGCCCGGACTGACCGGGCTGTGGCAGGTCAGCGGCCGCAGTGACCTCTCGTGGGAAGAGTCGGTCCGACTCGACCTGCGCTATGTCGAGGACTGGTCGCTCGCCCTCGACGCGCTCATCTTGTGGAAGACCTTCCGGGCCGTGTTCGGCGGCCAGGGGGCTTACTGACAATGGAAAGGGACGACGTGACGCCGATCGGCATCGCCGTGATCGGCGCGGGTTATTGGGGCCCGAACCTCGTGCGCAACGCACAGGCGACCCCTGGGCTGAACCTGCGCTACCTCTGCGACCTCGACGTGGAGCGCGCCCGCCGCGTGCTCGGCGAGTACTCGACGGTCGCCGTGTCCGGCTCGCTCGACGACGTGCTGGCCGACCCGGAGGTGGCCGCCGTCGCGATCGCCACCCCGGCCGCCACCCACCTCCCGGTCGCGATGGCCGCGCTGGAGGCGGGCAAGCACGTGCTCGTGGAGAAGCCGTTGGCGGCGAACTTCGCCGACGGCCGCAAGCTGGTCGAGGCCGCGGAGAGCCGCGGCCTGACCCTGATGCTCGACCACACCTTCTGCTACACCCCGGCCGTGAGCCACCTGCGCGAGCTCGTGCGCGGCGGCGAGCTGGGGGAGGTCCAGTACATCGACTCGGTGCGGATCAACCTCGGGCTGGTGCAGCCGGACGTCGACGTGCTGTGGGACCTCGCCCCGCACGACCTGTCGATCTTCGAGGCGATCCTGCCGGACGACGTGCGGCCGGTCGAGGTGTCCGCGCACGGCTCCGACCCCATCGGGGCGGGCCACGCGTGCGTCGCGCACCTGACCCTGAGGCTGTCCAACGGGTCCATCACGCACGTGCACGTGAACTGGTTGTCCCCCACCAAGATCCGCACGATGGTGATCGGCGGCTCGAACCGCACGGTCGTGTGGGACGACCTCAACCCGACGCAGCGCCTGTCCATCTACGACAGGGGCGTCGACCGCGAGCGCGAGCACAAGATCATCTCCTACCGCACCGGCGACATGGTGGCCCCCGCGCTGCCCGAGCGCGAGGCGCTGCGCGGCGTCATGGCGGAGTTCGCGGCCTCGATCACCGAGGGCCGCCCGCCGCTGACCGACGGTCGCGCGGGACTGCGCGTGCTCGCGATCCTCGAGGCGGCGTCCGAGAGCTTGGCCAACGGCGGGTCGTTCGTGCCCGTCCAGCAGGTGGACCGACCGACGAGCAGTGGAGGCACGACCTCATGACGGCACAGCCCATTTCCGGTCAGCGGGCGCTGGTCACCGGTGGAGCGGGCACGATCGGCTCCGCGGTGGTCGACCAGCTCGTCGCCGCCGGCGCGGCCGAGGTGGTCGTCCTCGACAACTTCGTCCGCGGCCGCCGGGAGAACCTGGCCGACGCCGTGGCGAGCGGTCGGGTGACCGTCGTGGACGGTGACATCAACGACCGCGCGCTCGTCGGCGAGCTGACCGAGGGCGTCGACCTCGTGTTCCACCTCGCCGCGATCCGCATCACCCAGTGCGCCGAGGAACCGCGGCTCGCGCTGGAGTGCCTGGTGGACGGGACCTTCACGGTCCTGGAGGCCGCCGCGGCGGCGGGCGTGAAGAAGGTCATCGCGTCCTCGTCGGCGTCGGTGTACGGCCTCGCGGAGACGTTCCCGACGACCGAGCGCCACCACCCGTACAACAACGACACCTTCTACGGCGCCGCCAAGGCGTTCAACGAGGGCATGCTGCGCAGCTTCCACGCCATGAACGGCCTGGACTACGTGGCGCTGCGGTACTTCAACGTGTACGGGCCGCGAATGGACGTGCACGGGCTGTACACCGAGGTGCTGATCCGGTGGATGGAGCGCATCAACAAGGGCGAGCCGCCGCTGATCTTCGGCGACGGCGCGCAGACGATGGACTTCGTCCACGTGCACGACATCGCCCGCGCCAACATCCTGGCGGCGCGCGCGGACGTGACGGACACCGTGTACAACATCGCCAGCTCCCAGGAGACCAGCCTCAAGGGCCTCGCCCTGGAGCTGTTGTCCGCCATGGGATCGGACCTGGCGCTGGAGCACGGACCCGAACGCAAGGTGAACGGCGTGACGCGCCGCCTGGCGGACATCAGCGCCGCCGCGCGGGAACTGGGCTGGAAGCCGGAGATCGAGCTGGCGGACGGCCTCCGGGGGCTCGTGGCGTGGTGGGCGGCGGAGTCCGCCAAGCACGCGGAGTGACCACAGAGGACCGCTTGGGCGAGCACTGCTGCGGTTGAACAACTTTCGGCCCGCTACCCGCCAAACGTTGTAACGATGAGTGGTCTTCATCCGAACAACAACCCGAGTGATATTCGCGGCGCGTGACCACCGGTGGGGAGCCGGGAGGTCCCGCCGGGCGGCTGGATCCCTGGGGTCGTAATCGTTGTGCGTGGCGGCTTTGAGAGGCGGACGGCCATGTCGTTGGTTGGTGGCGCGGATGTGCGAAGACATCCGGTGCTGAGAAGGATCATGGCCTTCGTGATCTTCGTGGCGGCGGCGGTGGTTCCCGTCGTGGCGTTGAGCACGGCCGCGTCCGCGGCCCCGTGCGACGCGCCGGTCGTGAACCCCGTCGCCTGCGAGAACTCCAAGACCGGCGACACCAACTGGGACGCGACCGGGGGTGGCGACCCGAGCATCGAGGGTTTCGCGACCACGATGAGCGCGAACATCGGTGACACGGTCAAGTTCAAGATCAAGACGTCGTCCCCTTACAAGATCGACATCTACCGGCTCGGGTACTACAACGGGGACGGCGCCCGCAAGTGGGCGTCGTCCATCCCGGTGACGCCGAGGGTGCAGCCCGCCTGCCTCTCGCAGGCGTCCACCGGCCTGATCGACTGCGGCAACTGGCAGGAGTCCGCCTCCTGGACCGTGCCGTCGAACGCGGTGTCCGGCGTGTACCTCGCGCACCTGCAGCGGACCGACGCGGACGTGGACAACCAGATCGCGTTCGTCGTCCGCAACGACGCCAGCCACGCGAAGATGGTCTTCCAGACCTCCGACACGACGTGGCAGGCCTACAACACCTGGGGCGGCAACAGCTTCTACGGCGGCCAGCCCGACTCGCGCGCCTACAAGCTGAGCTACAACCGCCCGTTCTCCACCCGCACGGACGTCCCGGACGGCCGTGACTTCCTCTTCGGCTCCGAGTACCCGATGATCCGCTACCTGGAGCGCAACGGGTACGACATGAGCTACATCTCCGGCATCGACACCGACCGCGCCGGATCGCTCCTGCAGAACCACAAGGTCTTCCTCTCCGTCGGCCACGACGAGTACTGGTCGGGCCAGCAGCGCGCGAACGTCGAGGCCGCCCGCGACGCGGGTGTGCACCTCGCCTTCTTCAGCGGCAACGAGGTCTTCTGGAAGACCCGCTGGGAGAACAGCATCGACGGCTCGAACACGAGCTACCGGACGCTGGTCACCTACAAGGAGACCCACGCCAACGCCAAGATCGACCCGAACGCGCAGTGGACGGGTACCTGGCGGGACCCCCGGTTCAGCCCGCCCGCCGACGGCGGCAAGCCCGAGAACGCGTTGACGGGCCAGATCTGGACCGTCAACTGCTGCTCCTTCGCCATCAAGGTCCCGGCCGACGACGGCAAGATGCGCTTCTGGCGCAACACCTCCGTCGCGAACCAGGCGACCGGCGCGACCGCGACGCTGGCCCCGAACTCGCTCGGCTACGAGTGGGACGAGGACCTGGACAACGGCTTCCGCCCCAAGGGTTCCGTGCCGCTGTCGAAGACGACCGAGACCGTCACGGCCAAGATCCAGGACTACGGCACGAACGTCGCCGCGGGCGACGCCACGCACCGGATGACGATGTACAAGGCCCCCAGCGGCGCCATCGTCTTCGGCGCGGGCACCGTGCAGTGGTCGTGGGGCCTGGACGACCAGCACGACGGCGCGGCCGTGGACACGGACGTGCGGATGCAGCAGGCGACCGCGAACCTGTTCGGGGACATGGGCGTCCTGCCGACGACGATGATGGCCGGGCTCGTCGCGCCGGGCACCACGTCGGACACGACCGCCCCGCAGACCACGATCACCAGCCCCACGGCCAACGCCGTGGTCAACAGCGGTGACACGATCACCGTCACCGGCACGGCGTCCGACGTCGGCGGCCGGGTCGGCAACGTCGACGTCTCGCTCGACGGCGGCACCACCTGGCACCCGGCGAGCGGCCGGGACTCCTGGTCCTACACCGGGTCCGTCCCGCGCTCCGGCGCGCTGGACATCCAGGCCCGCGCCACCGACGACAGCCTGAACACCGACGCGTCGCCCGCGACCGTCGGCCTCACGAGCACCTGCCCGTGCACGCTGTTCCCCGACCTGTCGAAGCCCAAGACGGACGCGACCACCGACGCCAACCAGATCAACGTCGGCACCCGCTTCACCTCCGACGTCAACGGCTACGTCACCGGGATGCGCTTCTACAAGGGCGCGGGCAACACCGGCACGCACGTCGGCGCGCTGTGGACCGCGGCGGGCCAGCAGCTGGCCACCGCGACCTTCAGCAACGAGTCCGCCTCCGGCTGGCAGAACGCGGTGTTCAACCCGGCGGTCGCGGTCACCGCGAGCACGCAGTACGTGGTGTCCTACAACGCCCCCGTCGGCCGGTACTCCGCGGACGCGGACTTCTTCCGCAACAAGGGTTTCGACGCCTCGCCGCTGCACGCCCCCGCCACGGCGGAGACCGCGCTCAACGGCATGTTCGCCTACGGCACGCCGGGCTTCCCGAGCAACAGCTACCAGGGCGGCAACTACTGGGTCGACGCCGTGTTCGACACGACCCAGCCGCCGGACACGATCGCGCCCAGCGCCACGCCGGACTCGCCGATCAACGGCAGCTCCAGCGTGTCCACGACGGCGAAGCCGACCGTCAAGTTCGACGAGCCGATCCAGCAGGCCACGCTCACCTTCACCGTGAAGAACCCGGCGAACGTCGCCGTGGCGGGCACCGTCGCCTACGACGCCGCCACCAAGACCGCCATGTTCACGCCCACCAGCCCCATGGCCAACAACACCAAGTACACGGTGTCGGTGTCCGGGGCGAAGGACACGGCGGGCAACACGATGGCAGGCGCGGTCACGTGGACGTTCACCACGCTCAAGGCCGCCACGCCCGGCGTGTGCCCGTGCAGCGTGTGGGACGAGAGCGCGACGCCGGGCACGGTCACCGTGAACGACGCCTCCGCGGTCGAGCTGGGCATGCGCTTCCAGGCCGACGTGAGCGGCTCCGTGAAGGGCGTCCGGTTCTACAAGGGCTCCCAGAACGTCGGCGCCCACACCGGTCGCCTGTGGTCGAACTCCGGCACGCTGCTGGCCACGATCACCTTCGCCAACGAGTCCACCGCGGGCTGGCAGGAGGCGACGTTCAACTCGCCGGTGCACATCAACGCCGGCACGACCTACGTCGTCTCCTACACGACCAACGGGTACTACTCGGCGACGTCCGGCGGTCTGAACTCCGCCGTCGTCAACGCCCCGCTGCGCGCGCTGGCGAACGGGACCGACGGCGCCTCCGGCGTCTACCGGTACGGCACCGGCGGCGTGTTCCCGACCAACGGCGGCGGCGCGAACTACTGGGTCGACGCGGTCTTCCAGCCCGACCCCGACACGATCGCGCCGACGGTGACCGGCACCTGGCCGGGCACCGACTCGCGCAGCGTGCCGACGTCGTCCGCGATCACGGCGACCTTCAACGAGGCGGTCAACCCCGCGAGCATCGTCTTCACGCTCAACGGCGACATCAACGCCGCGTCGCCGATGACCGGCACGACGACCTACGACGCGACGACCCGCACGGCGAAGTTCCAGCCCAACTCGCCGATGAGCGCGGCCACCACGTACACGGCCACGGTCAAGGCGGCGGACACCAGCGGCAACGTGATGGGCAACGCCACGAGCTGGTTCTTCACCACGTCCGGCATCGGGGCCTGCCCCTGCACGCTGTTCGCGGACAGCGTGGTGCCCGGCACCCCGTCGGTGAACGACACCAACGCGGTGGAGCTCGGCGCGCGGATCACGCCGGACACCAACGGCTGGATCACCGGCGTCCGCTTCTACAAGGGCACCGGCAACACGGGCACGCACACCGGCAGCCTGTGGACGACCAGCGGCACGCGCCTGGCGACGGGCACGTTCACCGGCGAGTCCGCCACCGGCTGGCAGAAGCTGACCTTCGCCAACCCGGTCGCGGTCACCGCGAACACGCAGTACGTCGTGTCGTACTACGCCCCGGTGGGCCGGTACGCGGGTGACGTCGACTTCTTCACCACCGCGGTCGACAACGCCCCGCTGCACTCGCCCGTCAGCGGCTCGGACAAGAACGGGCTGTTCCGCTACGGCGCGGGCGGCGGTTTCCCGATCGACTCCTACCGGTCCGGCAACTACTACGTGGACGCGGTGTTCACCAACAACGCCCCGTCCGACACGACGGCCCCGACCGTGACCGGGTACACCCCGGCCGACGGCGTGACCAGCGTGCCGACCACGGGCGCCGTCACGGTGACCTTCGACGAGGACGTCCAGCCCACGTCGCCGGTCTTCACCCTGGCGCCGACCGCGGGCGGCGCGAGCGTGCCGGGCACCAGCTCGTACAACGCGGCCACCAGGACGTGGACGTTCGCGCCGACCTCGGCGCTGGCGTACGCGACCAACTACCGGGCGACCGTGTCCGGGGCGAAGGACGGGCCGGGCAACACCATGTCCGGGTCGGTGACGTGGACCTTCACCACGGCGCAGGCCCCGACCAGCGGGTGCCCGTGCACGCTCTTCCCGGACTCGGCGACCCCGACCATCGCGGCGGCCGACGACAACGGCCCGCTGACGCTGGGCGTGCGGTTCACCGCCGAGAGCGACGGCGTCGTCAACGGCATCCGGTTCTACAAGGGTTCGGGCAACACCGGCACCCACGTGGGCCAGCTGTGGACGTCGACCGGCACCTCGCTCGGGTCGGTCACCTTCTCCGGCGAGACCGCGGGCGGCTGGCAGACGGCGACGTTCGCCACGCCGATCGCGGTGACCGCGAACACCGAGTACGTCGCGAGCTACTTCGCGCCGAACGGGCACTACTCGGTCACCAGGGGCACGTTCGAGTTCAACGGGGTCGACCGTGCCCCGCTGCACTCGCCCAAGGCGCTGAGCGGCGCCCCGAACGGCCTCTACAAGTACGGCGCGGCGTCGAGCTTCCCCAACGGCGGCAACGACACCAACTACTGGGTCGACGTGGTCTACACGCCGAACAGCGCGCCGCAGGGGTTCTCGGGCGGTGGCTCCGGCGGGGCCGCGGCCAGTCCGATCAGCTTCGCCACGGTCACGCCCGCGGCCGCGGTCTCGTCGGTGGTCGGCGTGCTCCGGTCCAGGGTGTCCACGATGTTCGGTCGAATGACGGGGTGAGGTGACAGGTGAGCTCGTTTCCGCTGATCGTCATGATGTCGGGCAAGCCGTGGGACGGTGTTCGCGGCGCTGACCGGCAACAGGCCGAACAGCTGACGAGGCACGCGGACGTGCTGTGGGTGGACCCGCCGATCTCGCCGTTGACACCGGCGCGGTACCGCCCCGGCCTCGGCAGGGGGATCCGTCCCCGCCTCAGCTCACCCGCACCCGGAATCACCCGCCTCACACCGGTGGCGCTGCCGGGGCTGTCCCGCCCCGGCATCCGCGCCACCACCTGGCCCCTGGTCAGGGCCCAGATCAGGTGGGCCCTGGCCAGGACCTCCCGCAAGCCCCACGCGGTCGTGTCCTTCTCCTTCGACGACGTGCTCGGCAAGTGGGGCAAGGACGTCCGCACCGTGCTGTACGGCACCGACGACTGGGTCGCCGGTGGCGAGCTGATGGGGCTCGACCCCGACTGGCTGCGCGGTGAGGAGCGCCGCGCGCTGGCGGACGCCGACATCGTCGTCGGCGTCACGCCCGCGCTGGTGGCCCGCTGGGAGGGGCTCGGCGCCAAGCCCGAGTTCCTGCCCAACGGCGTGCACGCCGACGCGTACGCGGCCGTGGAGTCCGCCGAGGTGCCCGCCGACGCGGCCGGGCTGCCCGGCCCCGTGGCTGGGCTCATCGGCCGCATCACCGCCCGCATCGACATCGGCATCCTGGAGACCCTGGTGGACAACGGGGTCTCGCTGCTGATGGTCGGCCCGCGCGACCCCTCCTGGGAGCCGGAGCGGTGGGCGAGGCTCGTCGCGCGGCCGCACGTGCGGCACGTCGAGGAGGTGCCGTTCCCGCGGCTGCCCGGCTACTTCAAGGCCATCGACGTCGGCATCACGCCCTACCACGACACCGAGTTCAACCGGGCGTCGTTCCCGCTCAAGACGCTGGAGTACCTGGCGGCCGGGCGGCCCGCCGTCAGCACCGACCTGCCGGCAACCAGGTGGTTGTGCGAGAACGCCGAAACGAACGCCCCCGGACCACCGATAGTCACCACGGCGGGCTCGCACCAGGAGTTCGCCGACGCGGTCCTCGCGGCCGCCCGGTCGCCGCGCACCGACGACGAGGTCGGACGCAGGCAGGGGTTCGCCCGCCTGCACTCGTGGCGACGACGGGGCGACGCGTTCGCCGAGGCCATCGGTCTCGCAGTCCACAATGGAGGGTCAATGGCAGGCACGGCACGGAGCGGCGTCGAGGGGGAGTCCCGATGATCCCCGTGATGCGCCCCGTTCTCGGCGAGGAGGAGGCCCAGGCCGCCGCCGAGGCCGTCAGGTCCGGCTGGGTGGCGCAGGGCCCCCGCGTCGCGGCCTTCGAGGAAGCCTTCGCCACGAGGGTCGGCGCCGCGCACGGCGTCGCGGTCTCCTCCTGCACCACCGGGCTGCACCTCGCCGTGCACCTGCTCGGCATCGGCAAGGGCGACGAGGTGGTCGTCCCCTCGCTGTCGTTCATCGCCACCGCGAACGCCGTCCGCTACACCGGCGCGACGCCGGTCTTCGCGGACGTCGACCCGGACACCGGCAACCTCACCGCCGCGACCGTCGAGGCGGTGCTCACCCCGCGCACCAAGGCCGTCATGGTCGTGCACCAGGCGGGCGTCCCCGCGGACGTCGAGTCGCTGCGCGCGCTGTGCGACCCGCTGGGCGTGGACGTGATCGAGGACGCCGCGTGCGCCGCGGGCTCGACCTACCAGGGGTTCCCGGTCGGCACCGGCGCGCTGCTCGCCGCGTGGTCGTTCCACCCGCGCAAGCTGCTCACCACGGGTGAGGGCGGCATGGTCACGATGGACCGCGAGGAGTGGGCGGTCCGGGCCAAGCGGCTGCGCGAGCACGGCATGAGCGTCAGCGCCGCCGACCGGCACAAGGGCGGCGCCGCGGTCGTCGAGGAGTACCTGGAGACCGCGTTCAACTACCGGCTCACCGACATCCAGGCCGCCGTCGGGCTCGTGCAGCTCGGCAGGCTGGACGGGATCGTGGCGCGCAGGCGCGAGCTGGCCGCCACCTACCACGAGCTGCTGGCCGACGTGCCCGGCCTGCGGATGGTCTCCGACCCCGCGCACGGCACGACGAACTACCAGTCGTTCTGGGTGCGCCTGCCCGACGACAGCCCGCTGGAGCGCAACGACGTGCTGGCCGAACTGGCCTCGCGGGGCGTTTCCGCGCGGCGGGGGATCATGGCGTCCCACCTGGAACCCGCGTACTACGGGCACCCTCGCGGTGATCTGGCCGTCACCGAGGACCTGACCCGTCGGACGCTGATCCTGCCGTTGTTCCACGACATGACGGCGGGGGAGCAGGGGACCGTGGTGGACGCCCTCAAGGCCGCTCTGGGCCAACCGGCAGTGACGGGCGGCGTGCGATGAGCGCTGCCCGTCCGCTGTTGCTGGTGGGCGCGGGCGGCCTGGCCCGCGAGTGCTTGGCGGCGCTCGCGGCCGTCGAGGAGGCCGGCACGGCGTCGTGGACCGTGCTCGGCCTGCTCGACGACGACCCCGCGCGGCACGGCGAGCTGGTCGACGGCACGCCCGTGCTCGGCGGCTCCGACCTGGTGCACGAGCACCCGGACGCGGCCGTGCTGGTCTGCACGGCGAGCATCCGGACGCCGGACAGCCGCCCGTCGATCGCCGGGCGGCTCGGGCTGGCAGACGACCGCCTCGCCACCCTGGTCCACCCCGCCGCGAGCGTCGCCCGCGGCACGGACGTCGGCGCGGGCTCGATCCTGCTGGCGGGGGTCGTCGTGACGGCCCCGCAGCGGATCGGCCGGTTCGTGGTGGCCATGCCGCAGGTGCTGCTGACCCACGACGACGAGGTCCACGACGGTGTGACGATGGCCGGGCGGGTCGCCCTCGCGGGCGGCGTCACCGTCGGCCGGAGCGCCTACCTCGGCGCGGGCGCGCTCGTGCGGGAGAACCTGACCGTCGGCGAACTCTCGGTGCTGGGCATGGGGTCCGTGCTGCTGGACGACCTGCCCGCCGGGCAGACCTGGGTCGGCTCGCCCGCCAGGCAGCTCGTCCGACGGCCGAGGGCGGTGGCCCGGTGAAGGTCCTCGTCTTCGCGCACCGGCTCGAGCTCGGCGGCACCCAGACCAACGCGATCGAGCTGGCCGCGACGGTCCGCGACACCCACGGCCACGACGTCGTGCTGTTCGCCACCCCCGGCCCGGCCTCGGAACTGGCCCGCGGCAAGGGGTTGCGGCTGATCGACGCGCCCGCCGCCACGACCCACCCGTCGCCCGCCGTGATGCGCGCGCTGCGCGCCGCCGTCCGCGCGGAGAAGCCCGACCTGATCCACGTGTGGGACTGGCCGCAGTGCTTCGACGCCTACTTCGGCGAACACCTCGTGCACGGGGTTCCGCTGCTGTGCACGATGATGGGCATGGTGGTGCCGAGCTTCGTGCCGCGCCAGCTGCCCACCACGTTCGGCACCCAGCAGCTCGCGGAGGATGCCCGCCGGTCCCGCACCGGCACCGTGGACCTCCTGGAGCCGCCGGTCGACGTCGACTTCAACGCGCCCGGCGCGGTGGACCCCGCTCCCTTCAAGGAGAAGTTCGGCCTCACCGACGACAAGACCACCATCGTCACCGTCTCCCGGCTGGTCGAGTGGCTGAAGCTGGAGAGCCTGCTGCGCAGCATCCAGGCCGTCGACCTGCTGGCCGCCACGCACGCCGTGCGGCTCGTCATCGTCGGCGAGGGCACGGCCGCGGAGCAGGTCGCCGCCCGCGCCGCCGAGGTGAACCGCAAGCACGGCACGGACGTCGTGGTGCTCACCGGCGGCCTGCTCGACCCCAGGCCCGCGTACGAGGCGGCGGACGTGATGCTCGGCATGGGCGGCTCCGCGCTGCGCACGCTGGCGTTCGCGAAGCCCATCGTCGTGCTGGGGGAGAAGGGCTTCTCGCTGCCGTTCGACGAGAGCACCGTCGGCTACTTCCGGCAGCACGGCTACTACGGGCTGGGCAAGGGCACGGAAACGCCTGCCGACCTCGCCGCGCAGATCGAGCCGATGATCGAGGACTCCTTGCTGCGCAAGGAACTCGGCGAGTTCGGCCGCGGCGTCGTCGTGGAGCACTACGGGCTGGACCCCGCGGCGCGCGGGCTGGAGGAGCTGTACCGCCGGGTGGCCGCCGCCCCCGCGCACCGCACGACCACGGCGCGCGAGGGCGCCCGCACGGTCGCGATGCTCACGGCCCGGCGACTGCCGTCGCCGGTCAAGGACAAGCTGCGCGCGGTGGTCCGCCGCCTCGCGCCGAACAGGGGACAGGGGGTGGCCTCGTGACGGTCCCACTGGTCGATCTCGGGATCCAGCGCGACCAGATCGCGGACGAGGTCGCGGAGGGCTTCGCCAGGGTCCTGGCGACCACCGCGTTCGTCGGCGGTCCGGACTGCGCGGCCTTCGAGGCCGAGTTCGCCGAGTACTCCGGCCGCGCGCACTGCGTCGGCGTGGCCAACGGCACGGACGCGCTGGAGCTGGCGCTGCGCGCGGCGGGCGTCGAGGCGGGCGACCGGATCGCGCTGCCCGCCAACACCTTCGTCGCCACGGCCGAGGCCGTCGTGCGGGCCGGTGGCGTGCCAGTGCCGGTCGACGTGGACGACGAGCACCTGCTGCTCGACCCGGCCGCGCTCGCCGAGGTCGCCGCGGACGTGCGGGCGGTCATGCCGGTGCACCTCTTCGGCCAGCTCGCGCCGATGACGGCGATCACCGAGATCGCCCGCAAGCACGGGCTGATCGTGGTCGAGGACGGCGCGCAGTGCCAGGGCGCGACCCAGCACGGCAAGGGCATGGGCTCTTGGGGCGACGCCGCGGGCACGAGCTTCTACCCCGGCAAGAACCTCGGCGCGTTCGGCGACGCGGGCGGGGTGCTGACCGACGACGAGGAGGTCGCCCACCGCGTGCGCCTGCTCGCCAACCACGGCAGCGACCGCAAGTACGAGCACCCCGCGCTGGGCTTCAACTCCCGGCTCGACACGCTCCAGGCCGTGGTGCTGCGGGCGAAGCTCGCACGGCTCGCGGGCTGGAACACCGAGCGGCAGCTCGCCGCGGCCACCTACGCGGACCTGCTCAAGGACGTCGACGGCGTCCGGCTGCCCGGTGTCGCAGACGGCAACGAGCACGTGTGGCACCTCTACGTCGTGCGCGTGGCGGACCGCGACGGCGTGCTGGCCGACCTGAACGGGGCCGGGATCGGCGCGGGCATCCACTACCCGACGCCCGTGCACACCACCGGCGCGTTCGCCCAGTACGGCCGCCCCGAGGGCTACGCCGTGGCGGAGCAGGCCGCGGGCGAGATCCTGTCGCTGCCGATGTTCCCTGGCATCACCCGCGCCCAGCAGGAGCGCGTGAGCGAGGCCCTCGTCGAAGCGGTGGCGTCCCGTGCCTGACGAGGTGAAGGTCCACCCGCTGGGCCTCTGCGAGTCGGACACCGTGGGCCCGCGCACGCGGGTCTGGGCGTGGGCGCACGTGCTGCCCGGCGCGGTCGTCGGCGCGGACTGCAACATCTGCGACCACGCCTTCGTCGAGGGCGGCGCGGTGCTCGGCGACCGGGTCACGGTGAAGAACGCCGTCCTGGTCTTCGACGGCGTGACGACCGGCGACGACGTGTTCCTCGGCCCGAACGTGGTGTTCACCAACGACCTCCGGCCCCGCGCGCACGTGAAGAAGGGCCCCGAGGCGCTGCTGCCGACGCGCGTCGAGTCCGGCGCCACGCTCGGCGCGGGCACGGTCGTGGTGTGCGGCACGACGATCGGCGCGTTCGCCTTCGCGGCCGCGGGCGCGGTGATCACCAAGGACGTGCCGGCGCACGCGTTCGTCGCGGGCAACCCGGCGCAGGTCCGCGGCTGGGTGTGCGAGTGCGGCGAACGGCTCGACGAGCTGTTCACCTGCGTCTGCGGCCTCAAGTACGAGCAGGCGGGCGAGGGGCTGGCCAGGCGATGACCGCCGAGGTGAGGACCGGTTCGGTGGCCGCGCCCGCGAGGGTGCGGCTGTCGTTCCTCGACGGCGTGCGGGCGCTCGCGGCGCTCTACGTGGTGCTGCACCACATCTGGCTCACGGTGTGGCCCGCGTACCCGGTCAACAAAGGCCCGGTCTTCCTCGGCTGGCTGCTCTACGGCCACCTCGCCGTCGCGGTCTTCATCGTCGTCAGCGGCTTCTCGCTGACCGTCGCGCCCGCCAGGCGCGGGTACGAACTCGGTGGTGTGGCGCGGTTCCTGCGACGGCGGGCGTGGCGCATCCTGCCGCCGTACTGGGCCGCGCTCGGCCTGTCCGTCGTCGTGTTCGGGCTGATCACGCCGGAGCTGACCGGGCGCGCGATCACGCTCAAGGGCGTGGTCGCGCACTTCTTCCTGGTGCAGGACGTGGTCGACAGCCCGAAGCCGAACGGCGCGTTCTGGTCGATCGCCATCGAGTGGCAGATCTACTTCCTGTTCCCGCTGGTGCTCCTGCTCCGCCGCCGCATCGGTCCGCTGTGGATGGTCGTCGTCTCGACGGCCGCCGTGGTCGGCGCGCAGCTGGTGGGGGAGAACGTCGGCCCGCTCGACGGCGTGCTGAACCTGACCCCGCAGTTCCTGGCGCTGTTCGTGTTCGGCGTCGCCGCCGCGATGGTGCTGGAGGAGGGGCGGACGGCCCCGAGGTGGCTCGGCGCGGTCGGACTGGCGTGCTTCGCGGCGTTCGTCGTGCTGGCCGCGGTGTTCGGGTCGCGCTGGATCGACCACGCCTACTTCTGGATCGACCTGCTGGTCGGCGTCGGCACGGCCGCCGTGCTGGCGGTGCTCGCGAGCGGCGGGTTCGGGCCGTTGCGCGACCTGCTGGCCAGCCGCGTGTTCAGCGGGATCGGCCTGTTCTCCTACAGCGTCTACCTGGTGCACCTGCCGCTGCTGTGGCTCGTCGACCACTTCGTGGTGGCGAACCTCGTCACGGACGCGGTGGCGCGCTTCGGCCTGCTGCTCGTGCTCGGCGTCGCCGCCGTGCTGGGCGGCTCGTACCTGTTCCACCGCGTGTTCGAACGGCCGTTCATGGAGAACAGGTCGCTCGCCGAGGTCACGGCGGCGATCCGGGGGAGACGAGCCAAGACATGACGACCGAGTCCACCGAGGAACTCGGGACGCTGGTCCGCAAGGGGATGCGCTGGAGCTTCGCCAGCACGTTCCTCTCGCGGCTGGCGAACCTGGCGTCCGGGATCATCCTGGCGCGCCTGCTGACGCCGAACGACTACGGGCTGTTCGCGGTCGCGACGGTCGCGCTGGTCATCCTGATCAACATCAACGACCTCGGCATCGAGCAGATGCTCGTCCGCTGGCCCGGTGACGTCTCCAAGGTCGCCTCCACCGCCACCACGGTCATCTTCGGCTTCAGCGTGCTGCTGTTCCTCGGCTTCCAGGCCGGTGCGAGCGCGTTCGCGTCCGCGCTGGGCGCGCCGGAGGCCACGACCCTGGTGCGGGTGCTGGCGTTCGCCATCCTGATCAACGGGGCGCTGGCCGTCCCGTCGGCGATGCTCACCCGCTCGTTCCGCCAGGACCTGCGCACCTACGCCGACCTCACCGGGTTCGTCATCACCACCGGCCTCACGCTGGTGCTGGCGATGACCGGCTTCGGCGTGTGGGGCCTGGTGTGGGGACGGCTCGCGGGCAACCTCGTCAACGGCCTGCTGCACCTCAAGTTCACGCCCGTCCGCTACCGGCCCGGCTTCGACCCGGCCGTGGCGAAGGAGCTGCTGCGCGGCGGCATCCCGCTGGCGGGGGCGACGATCCTCGCGGTCGCGATGGTCAACGTGGACAACGTGGTGATCGGCCGCCTCCTGGGCCCGGAGACCCTCGGGCTCTACGTGCTGGCGTTCAACCTGTCCAGCTGGCCCGTGACGCTGCTCTCCATCCCGGTCGCCAGGGTGAGCGTGCCCGCGTTCGCGCGGCTCCAGGAGGACCTCGTGGCGCTGCGGGCGGCGTTCGCGCGGTCCATGGGGCTGCTGATGGCCGCGGCGGTGCCGATCTGCGGCCTGCTGGCCATCATGGCCGGGCCCACGATCCGGTTCGTCTACGGCGAGAAGTGGGGCGGCGCGGCCACCGCGCTGGTGTTCCTGGCCGTGCTGGGCCTCGCGCGGGTGGCGCTCCAGCTCTGCTTCGACGTGCTGATCGCGGTCGGCCGGGCCCGCCAGACGCTCGGCCTGCAAGCCCTGTGGCTGGTCGTGCTGACGCCCGCGCTGGCGCTGGGCGCGCACCTGAACGGCGTGGCGGGCGTGGGCATCGCGCACATGGCCGTGGCGGTCGGCGTGATGCTGCCCGCGTTCCTCTGGGCGCTCACCGCGCTGGGCATCACGCCGTCGCTGCTCGGCCGGTCGGTGCTGCGGCCCGCGCTCGGGGCCGTGCTGCTCTGCGTGGTCCCGTACTTCGCGACCCGCGAATTGCGGCCCGACCTGCTGGTGCTGCTCGTCGGCGGTATCGGCGGGCTCGCGTTGTACCTGCCCGTGGTGTTTCCGATGCGCCGCGGTCTCGCAGCCGTGAAATCGGCGAAACCCGCTGGTCAGGTGGCGGATGCCGAACCGGTGTGACGACAGTCTCAGATTGCGTGTGCAAAGCTTTGGTAGAAGCACCGGTCTAAGGGCTCGAAGAAGGGGGCGGTGGACATTTCCCGGACACCCGCCGTGATTCTTCGGCCCTGACCAGCGAATAGGAAGATCAGTTATTTGTGACGATGCCTCGCGTTTTCGTGATCCATTGTCGCGGAGGCCGGGAGATTGGCCCATACGGCGCAATGCGCGGGCCTGGACCTTGGGTTACCGTTCGACCGCCGAAAAGGTAACCGCGGCATAACGACGCCGCGGAGCGCTGACTGGTCGCGGGGGATTTGAACCGGTCACCGAACTGTCTAGCGAAAGGTGGGCTCTCCTCGTGCATCCCCGCACGTCGTCAAGACAGGTCAACGACGCTCGTCGTACCCGCAAGGTGTTGGCCTCTTCCGCAGTTCTCGTACTCGCCGTCCTCGGCGTCGCCGCCTGCAGTCCCGCGCGCGCCAAGCCGGTCGCCGCGACCTCCAGCGCGGTGCTCTCCCCGATCTCCACCCCCAGCTCCTCGTCGAGCGCGCCGTCCTCGTCGGTCTCCTCGGCCCCGCCGAGCAGCAGCAGTTCGCTCCCGACGTCCTCGGCGGCCGCGCCGCCCCCCGCTCTCCCCAAGCCGCCCACCGCGCCCACGCAGGGCCTCACGGGCTGGCCGAACGCCTCGAACACCGGCGTCCAGACCACCGACCTGAAGCAGGTCAACGGCGACCAGCTGGTCAACACCGACTGGATCAAGAAGCAGGGTCTCCCCGGCAGCGGGTCGCAGGCCGACCCGTACCGGCTGGAGAAGTACCTGGTCGCGGGCATGCTGCACGTCGACCTGCCGGACTCGACCAACCTGGTCGTCTCGCAGTCGCGCGTCTACGGCGGCGACTTCCACGCGCTGTGGATCGAGAACGGCACCGTGACCGTGCAGGACACCACGATCGCGCCGAACGGCAAGGGCCTCTCCGGCAACGGCATCGTGGCCTACCGCAACGGCACGTTCCTGCGGAACAACATCTACGGCTTCAACATCGGGATCATGGTCCAGGGCCAGGGCCCGTACCTGATCCAGGACAACTTCCTGCACGACACGTACTTCCAGAGCGGCGATCACACCGACGTGATCAACATGAACCCGAACGCCAGCAACGGCGTCGTCAAGCACAACTACATCGACGGCATCCGGCAGGACGGCGACTACACCCACAACGGGATCGGGATCTACAACGACCCCGGCGCCGGGTCGGGCTCGAACGCGGTCAGCAAGAACTGGACGATCGAGCAGAACTACATCACCCGCTCGAACCACCTGATCTTCGCGGCCGCGTCCCCGCCGTTCATCGTGAAGGACAACGTGCTCACGACCGAGTACAAGTACGCGCCGTTCCACAACGCGCTCGCGGGCAACGCGGACGGTGGCGGCAATGTGGACCAGAACGGCAAAGCCGTGAAGGCGCAGGGGTAAAGACCCCCTAAAACACGAGACACCCTCGGTGCCCGATCGGGCACCGAGGGTGTTTTGTCGTGACACAGGTGTATTCCCGGTGGACGCTGGGTGGTCGTTGGGCCGGTCGGTGGACGGAGCGTAACGACCCCCTCTTCTTGGTCGATCTAGCAAAGGATGATGCCGAGTCGTTCGCGCGCCGGGAGTTCGCCCGTGCGTCGTGGCTTTCCGAGGACGTGGCCGTGAAGCAGTTCCCCGATGCTGATGCCCACCGGCGTGCGCGCCCTCTCGCCGTGGTCGTGGTGACCTACCAGAGCGCCGCCGTGGTCGAAGGCTGCCTGGCGGCGCTCCCCGCGGCCCTGGAGGGCGCGGGCGAGACCCGTGTGCTGGTCGTCGACAACGCCTCCACCGACGGCACCCGCGAGGTCGTGGCGCGGGTCGCCCCGAAGGCGACCGTGGTCGCCCGCTCCGGCAACGACGGGTTCGCCGCCGGGGTGAACGCGGGCATCGCCGCGGCGCCGGACTGCGACGTGCTCGTGCTCAACGCCGACATCCGCCTCGCCCCCGGCTCGGTCGCGCTGCTGCGGGCCGCGGCCACCAAGCGCGTCGGCGTGGTCGCCCCCGCGCTGGTGGACGGCGACGGCGTGCCGCAGCGGTCGCTGCGCCGCTCGCCCACCGTGCTGCGGACCCTGGCCGAAGCGGTGCTCGGCGGTACGCGCGCCGGCCGCTACGCGCCGCTGGGCGAGACCGTGACCGACCCGAAGCGCTACCGGGAGCCCGGCGAGGCCGACTGGGTGACCGGCGCGGCCTGGCTGGTCACCAGGGAGTGCCTGAACGTCCTGGGCGCGCTGGACGACCGCTACCTGCTGTACTCCGAGGAGACCGAGTTCATGCTCCGGGCCCGCCGCGGCGGGTTCGCCGTGCGCTACGAGCCCGCCGCGAAGGCCGTGCACCTCGGCGGCGAGCTGGAGTCGTCGCCGCGGCTGTGGTCGCTCATGGTCGCGAACAAGGTCCGGCTGCACCGCGAGCGCTTCGGCCTCGCCGCGGCCGTGCCGATGTGGTTCGCCGCCGCCCTCAACGAGCTGCTGCGCTCGGTGCGGGGTGGCGCGGAGTCGAAGACCCGTCACCGCACGGCGTTGCGCGGCCTGGTCGGCATGAGCCGCTGGCCCGCCCCGCTGGACTCCGCGAAGACCGACGCGGCCCCCAGCTACCTCTGCTTCTCCGCTCAGGACTGGTGGTACCACAACCGGGCGCACTCGGACTTCCAGCTGCTGACCCGCGTCGCCGAGCAGCGCAAGGTGCTCCTGGTCAACAGCATCGGCATGCGGATGCCGCTGCCCGGCCGCAGCACGATGTTCGCCCGCCGCATCCTGCGCAAGGCCAAGAGCGTGGCGATGCTGGTGCGCAGGCCGCTGCCGGACGTGCCCGGCTTCCACGTCATGACCCCGCTGCCGCTGCCGTTCTACGGCAAGCCGTGGCTGCGCAAGCTGAACTCCGTGCTGGTGCGCGCCCAGGTGCGGGCGGTCTGCGCCGTGCTGCGGATGGGCAGCCCGGTCGTCGTGGCGACCATCCCCACCGCGTGGGACGTCGTCGAGCCCATGAAGCGCGAGGCGCTGCTGTACAACCGCTCGGACCGGCACTCCGCGTTCCCGGAGTCCGACCGGAAGACCATCGCCGCGCTGGAGGACGAGCTGCTGGCGCACTCCGACCACGTGCTCTACGTCAGCCGCGCGTTGCAGGAGCAGGAGCGGGACGCCACCGGCGACCGCTCGTACTTCCTCGACCACGGCGTGGACCTGGAGCACTTCAGCCGCCGCCCGGCCGCCGAGCTGCCGGCCGACCTCGCGGGCATCCCCGGCCCGATCGTCGGCTTCTTCGGCGGGCTGGACGACTACACCGTCGACTTCGACCTGCTGGAGCACGTCGCCAAGTCGCTGCCGGACGTGTCGCTGGTGCTCATCGGCGACGCGACCTGCTCGATGGAGCGGTTCGCCAAGCACCCCAACGTCCACTGGCTGGGGTTCAAGCCGTACGAGGAGATCCCGGCGTACGGGTCGGCGTTCGACGTGGCGCTCATGCCGTGGCTCGACAACGACTGGATCAAGCACGCGAACCCCATCAAGCTCAAGGAGTACCTCGCGCTCGGCCTGCCGATCGTGACGACGGACTTCCCCGAGATCGACCACTACACCGACCGGGTGCGGGTGGCCGGGGACCACGACGCCTTCGTGGCGCTGGTCGAGACCTCGCTCGCCGAGGGCGGGCCGCTGTCGTCGGAGAAGCTGCGCACGTCCGTGCTGCCCGCGTCGTGGAACTCCCGCGCGCAGCAGCTCGTGGACCTGGCCGAGGGAGGCCGCCCGTGTGCGGGATAGCGGGGTACCGCAGGCTCGACGGCGCGCCCGTCGACGCGGACCTGCTGCGCGCCATGGCGTCGCGGCTCGTCCACCGAGGACCGGACGACTCGGGCGTCTGGACGTCCGGACCGCTCGGCTTCGCCCACACGCGACTGTCCATCATCGACCTCGGCTCGTCGACGCAGCCCATGGCGAGCCACGACGGGCAGCGCACGGTCGCGTTCAACGGCGAGATCCTCAACTACCGGCAGCTGCGGTCCGAAGTGGACTACCCGTACCGCACGAGCGGCGACACCGAGGTCCTGCTGGCGCTGTACGAGCGCTACGGGATCGAGGGCGTGCGCAAGCTGCGCGGGCAGTTCGCCTACGCGATGCACGACGCCGAGACCGGCGACCTGCACCTCGTCCGCGACCGCATGGGCGTGCTGCCGCTGTACTACTACCTCGACTCCGAGGTCTTCGCGTTCGCCTCGGAGATCAAGGCGCTCTTCCCGGTCATCGGCAACCGCGAGGTCGACCGGGCGAGCCTGCACGACTACCTGGCGCACCGGTCCGTGCCCGCGCCGTACACGCTCGTCGAGGGCGTGCGGAAGGTGCCGCAGGGCCACCGGCTGCGGCTCACGGCCAAGGGCGCGGTGACGGTCGCTCCTTACTGGGAGCTGCCGCGTGAGCCCGTCGTGGCGTCTCGCACGCCCGAGGAGGCCGTGCGGCTGGTGGCGGACACGCTGGACGCGTCGGTGCGCGACGCGCTGGTCGCGGACGTGCCGGTCGGCGCGTACCTGTCCGGCGGCGTGGACAGCAGCCTCATCACCGCGCTCGTGGCACGGGCCCGTGACGGCGCGGGCCTGCACACGTTCTCCGCCGGTTTCGGCGACCCGCGCGTGGACGAGCTGGACTGGGCGCACAAGGTCGCCAAGCTCGTCGGCAGCGAGCACCACGACGTGATCGTGACGGCGGACGACTTCCGCGAGTCGTGGGCGAACCTCAGCTGGCACCGCGACGCGCCGCTGTCCGAGCCCGCCGACGTGGCCGTGTTCAAGCTCGCGCAGCTCGCCCGCCGCGACGTGAAGGTCGTGCTGTCCGGCGAGGGCAGCGACGAGCTGTTCGGCGGCTACCCCAAGCACCGCTTCTCGCAGGCGACCCGCTGGGCCGGGCTCGTGCCCGCCGCCCTGCGCGGCCCCGCCCTGCACCGCCTGGAACGCGCGCTGCCCGCGAGCCGCGCCCGCCTCGGTGTCGCGGTCCGCGCGATGGCCGAACCCACGGCGGCGGAACGGATGCGCGGCTGGTTCGCCCCGTTCACCGTCGACGAGCGGAACGCGCTCCTCGGCGGCCCCGCCACCCGCAGCGCCACGGGCCCGTACGAGCGCGGCCGGGGCGACGCCCTGCACCGCATGCTGTACGCGGACTCGCACTCGTGGCTCGCGGACAACCTGCTCGAACGCGGCGACCGCATGTCGATGGCCGCGTCGCTCGAACTCCGCCCGCCCTTCCTCGACCACCGCCTGGTGGAGCTGGCGTTCACGCTGCCCAGCTCGGTGAAGGTGCGCAAGGGCGTCACGAAGTGGGTGGTCAAGGAAGTGGCACGGGCCCACCTGCCGAACGAAGTGGTCGACCGCAAGAAGTCCGGGTTCAAGGTGCCGTTGGACGCCTGGTTCCGGGACGGCCTGCGGGACATGGCGCACGACCTGCTCACCGGGCCCTCGTCGTTCGTCGGCGAGGTGCTCGACCCGCGGGCCGTGCGGACGTTGTTGGCGGAGCACGACTCCGGCAGCAGGAACGAACAGCCGAGGTTGTGGACGCTGCTGTCGCTGGAGGTCTGGCGGCGGGAACTGGCCAGGGCCAACGGGGTGGAGGTGCTCGAATGAGCCAGGACAAGAAACGCGGACGGCGAGTGGTGATCACGAGTGCTCGGGAGACCCCCGGCACCGATGTCGACTTCGTCAGCGCCCTCAAGGTGCTGGGCAAGCAGTGGGTCGTGGTGACCGTCGGCGTCGCGCTGATGGTCGCGGCCGCGATCGGCATCTTCTTCATGGTCCCGCCGACGTACGAGGTGAAGGCCTCGGACGTGCTGCTGGTGCCCGCGCAGGTCGGCTCGTCGCAGGCCGGGCAGGCCAACCCGTACCTCGGGTTCGGCGGCTCGCTGGGCATCGTCGCCGAGATCACCGCGCGGAAGATGAACGACAAGTCCACCGTCGAGGAGATGGTCGCCAAGGGCGGCACGGCCGAGTACCTGGTGGACATCGTCCCCGGCGAGGCGCCGATGCTCCAGGTGACCGCGAACTCCAAGGACCGCGAGGCGGCGCTGCGCACCGCGCAGGTCATCGAGAAGTCGATGACCGAGCTGCTGACCCAGAACCAGATCGACCTGAAGGCGCCGGAGAACCTGCTGATCACCACCAACCCGGTGACCACGCCGACGCACGCCGAGGTCCAGCGGGGCAGCCAGATGCGCGCGCTCGCGGGCATGGCGGTCGTCGGGCTCGCGCTGACCGTGCTGATCGCGTTCCTCCGGGAGAGCGTCCAGACCCGCAAGCGGCAGAAGGCCGCCGCCGCGCGGACCGAGGACGAGCCGGAGGAGGACTTCGACGAGTCGGAGGCGTTCGACACGTCCGTCCCCGAGCCGCCGAGGACCAACGGCGTCAAGGCCCCGGAGCCCGCTCCGGCTCCCGTCCCGGTGCCCAAGCGGGTGCCCGCGACCCAGGCCCCGACGGTCAAGTCCGCGCCGGTGCCCGAGGAGCAGCCCGCGCCGCGGGGCAGGCCGCCGATGCGCAGGCCGCGTCCTGCCGACGAGACCCAGCGGATCAAGCCCGTCCCCAACCCCGATCACGTCGCATGGCCGCGGACCGAACTCGAGGTGAGCGCGCGGCCTGCCCAGCGCGACTGACCCCATGCGCGGACTCCCCACCCGACAGGAGAAGGGCGACGCACGAGGTCTGCTGACCTTCTTCGCCGCGCTCCTCTTCCTCCTGCCCGCCCAGCTGATCATCGGCCCGCTGGGCGCGAGCGGCACCCCCGCCGGTGTCGTCGGCATGGGCATGGTCGTGTTCTGGCTCGTCACCAGGATGCTGCCGAGGTCCGGGGCCAAGACCTACCTGCAACCGGCCCGCGTCGCCGTGGGCCTGCTCGTGCTGTCGGTGATGCTGTCCTACGTCTTCGGCACGCTCAGCCCGCTGCCGCCCGACCAGCTCTCGGGCGCGGACCGGGCGCTGCTCACCACGATGTCGTGGATGGGCATCGCCTTCGTCGCGGCGGACATGCTCAAGACCCGCCGGAGCGTGGAACTGCTGCTGCGGACCGTGGTGATCCTCACCGGCGTGATCGCGTTCATCGGCCTGCTCCAGTTCGCGACCGGCTTCAACGTGGCCGAGCTGTACGGCCACCTCCCCGGTCTCAAGATCAACTACGACATCGGCAACGTGTCCGACCGGTCGAACTTCCGCCGGGTGTCGGCCACCGCCTCGCACGCGATCGAGTTCGGCGTCGTCCTCGCGGTGGTCTTCCCGGTCGCGCTGCACCTCGCGTTCTACGTCAAGGAACGCCGGTGGCTGTGGTGGAGCCTGGTCGTCCTCATCGGACTCGCGAGCCCGATGTCGGTGTCCCGCTCGGCCACGCTCGGCATGTTCGTGGCGTTCATCGTGCTGTTCGCGGGCTGGTCCGGCGTCCGGCGCGGGGTGGCGCTGCTGGTGGCCCCGGTGTTCGTCGTCGCGCTGCGGCTGCTGATCCCCGGCCTCGTCGGCACCATCACCGGCCTGTTCACCGGCTGGGCGGACGACCCCAGCATCCAGGGCCGCACCGACGACTACGTCGTGGTCGGCCAGTTCATCGACCAGTCGCCGTGGTTCGGCCGCGGCCTGGGCACGTTCCTGCCCAAGGACTTCATCACGCTGGACAACCAGTTCCTCGGCAGCATCGTGGAAACCGGGTTCTTCGGCCTGGCCGCGCTCATCCTGCTGTTCGTCATCGGGTTCGTCACCGCCCGCGGCGTCCGCGTCCGCGCGCGGGACGAGGAGAACCGCCACCTCGGCCAGGCGCTCGCCGCGTCGATCGCCGTGGCGGGCCTGTCGTTCGCCACGTTCGACGGCCTCGGCTTCCCGATGATCAGCGGCGTGCTGTTCCTGTTCATCGGCATCATCGGCGCGCTGTGGCGGCTGGCCCGGCGCGGAGAACTGGCGAACACCCCGGTTCTCGTGGACGTGAAAGCGGGGATCGGGGTATGAGGCTGGGGTTCGCCTGCAGCTGGGACGCGCGACCGGAGCTGACCTGGTCGCACACGCCGTGGAACCTGCGCGAGGCGCTGCGGGGTCGGGTCGACGTCGTCGACCTCGGCGTCGAGCACCCGCCGGTGCTGCGCAACGCCTTCAAGGCCGCCCACGCCCGCCGCGTGGACGGCCGCTGGGTCTCGATGTGGCGGCACGCTCCGTCGACCCGCCGCTTCGACGAGTGGACGCTGCGCCGCGCGCTGCGCGCGAACCCGTGCGACGTCGTGCTCCAGATCCAGGACCTCACCACGTTCGACCGCCCGTTCCTGATGCTCCAGGACCTCAGCTACGACGTGCTGCTCGACCTGGTGGACCGGCCCGGCGGCCTGAGCCACTTCCCGTCGCTGACGCGTGCCGACGTCCAGCGTTCCGCGGAGCGCCAGCGCGAGGTCTACGCCGCCGCCACCGGCGTGCTGGCCATGAGCTCCTGGTTCGCCGACCACCTCGTGGAGGTCACCGGCCTGCCGAGGGACAAGGTGCACGTGGTCAACCCCGGCATCAGCGCGAGCGGCGACACCGGGGCCGTCGCGGTGGCCCACCGCCGACGGCTGAGCGGCCCCCGCAGGCGGTTGCTGATGGTGGGCAAGGACTTCCCGACCAAGGGCGGCGACCAGGTCGTGAAGGCGCTGGACCTCCTGCGGCGCGAGGTCGACCCGGCCATCACGCTCACCGTGGTGGGCCCGGACGTCTGGCCGCTGGACGGCCCGGTCCCCGAGGGCGTCGACTTCCTCGGCAGGCTGCCGGTCGAGCGGATCGGCGCCCTGTACGACTCGCACGACCTCTTCGTGCTGCCGTCCCGCTTCGAGGGCTTCGGCATCGCCTTCGTCGAGGCGCTGTCCCGCGGCCTCCCGTGCGTCGGCCGCGACGCCTTCGCCATGCCCGAGATCATCACCGCGGGCCACGACGGCGACCTCGTCTCCACCGACGACCCGGCCGAACTCGCCAAGGTCGTCGCGCAGCTCCTGGACGACGACTCGGTCTACCACAACGCTTTCACCGGCGTCGCGGGCGTGGCCGCGCACTACTCCTGGGACCGCGCCGCGGTCCAGGTCGCCACCCTCGCCAAGGAGATCGCCCGGTGATCGGCTCGCTCACGTCGAAGGTGGCCGACAAGCTGTCCCCACGGGCGAAGCGCCGGGTGCGCCGGGCCACCGACGGCCTCCTGAGCCCGCTCGGCTCGTTGAAGGGCGTCCGCACCGCCGACCGCGTGGTCGCCCTGACCTACGACGACGGCCCGGACCCCGACGGCACCCCCGCGGTGCTGGAGGCGTTGGCGAACCTGCGGATCCAGGCGACCTTTTTCGTCCTGGTGGAACGCGCCGAGGCACACCCCGACCTGCTGCGCCGCGTCCTCGCCGAGGGCCACGAGGTGGCGCTGCACGGCATCGACCACTCCCGGCTCACCGAACAACCCGACGTGCCCGCCCTGCTGGTGGACGGCAAACGCCGCCTGGAGGCCGTCGCGGGCCGGGAGATCACCCTGTTCCGCCCGGCGTACGGCTCCCAGTCGCTGGCCACGTTCACCGCCACCCGCCGCGCGGGCCTGCTCCCGGTCGTCTGGGGTCCCACGGTGGAGGACTGGGTGGACGGCACGGCGACGGAGGTCGCAGCCCGCGCCCTCCCGGCCCTGCACGAGGGCGCGATCGTCCTCCTGCACGACGGTTTCGAGGTCCCCGAGGGCGACACCACCCCCCGCCCCACGTTCGACCGCGGGGACGTCACCCGCGCCCTCGTGGCCGCGCTGCGGGCGGACGGCTACCAGCCGATGTCGGTCGGGCGGCTGCTCACCCACGGCCGCCCGTGGCGCACGGTGTGGTTCCGCCCGTGATCGGCGGACGGGGCCGGAGAACGGCAGACTGACCCGATTCCCCGGTCCCCACCGATAGCGAGCTGTCATGACCCTCTGGTACGTCCTAGCGGCCCTGCTCGTGGCAGCCGTCGCGGTGGCGTTGTTCCTCCGCCGCAAGCCCCGACCCGGCAAGCTCCGCGACTCGGTCCCGGACTCCTCGTGGCTGACCCGGCCCCAGCCGGGCGACATCTGGTGGGCGGACGTCCCGTTCCGCGAGGGCACCGGCGCGAAGATCCGCCCGTGCGTGGTGATCCGCACCTACCGCAAGCGGGTGGACGTCCTGCGCATCACCAGCCAGGACAAGAGCGACCGCCAGGACCACCTGCGCATCCCCACCAAGGCCTGGGACCCCAAGGCGACCCACGACAGCTACGTGGACCTCTCCAGGCCCTTCCGCCTGACCGACCACGCCTTCACCCGCAAGGCGGGCCGCATCGCCACGCCGTCGTGGCAGAAGGTCAAGGACCAGCACCCCACCGGCTGGTCCGCCTAGCCCCGAGCCACCAGCCGCGCCGCCACGTCGGTCCGCACCGACCCGGCCACCTCCCGTGCCCGCGCTCCCCGCTGGAGCGCCTCGCCGAGCGCGGCGACCAACGACTCCGGGGTGGGCGGCGCGGGGTGGCCACGCCGATCCCCAGCGCGGCCACCCCGCTCGCCCCAGGAGAACTGGTCGTACAGCTGCGGCACCACCACCTGCGGTGCCCCGCCCAGCGCGGCGGCGGTGGTGGTCCCCGCCCCGCCGTGGTGCACAACGGCTGTCACGCGCGGGAACAGCGCCTGCTGGTTCACCTCGCCGAGGGACAGGCAGTCCCCGCCCTCGTCCACGAGCTCCGGCCCGGTCCACCCGCGCAGCACCACGTCCGCCGCCCCGTCCCACGGCCCCACCACGGGATCCGCCGCCAACAACGGCCGTTCCCCGAAGATGTGCCCCCGCACGTCGTCGACCGCAGGCGAGCCCAAGACGCCACGCCGGGCGTTGATCACCTCACCGAAGGTGGTGTTCCACCGGTCCGCGCCCCGTGCCCGAGTTCGACCAACCGCACGGCCAACGCCACCACCGGCTGCACGTCCCCGCGCGACCCGATGGCCGAGAACTACCGCGCGGGCACCGGTGACGAGGCCGCGGTGGCGACCAGCACCGGCTCCGACTTCCCGTCGGCGGCGACCCGGTACACGCCCGGCACCCCGGTCTGCTGCGAGGGCACCCCGTACGCCAGCGTCGAGTCGTCCAGCCACGCCGCCTGGTCGTCGATCCCCGCCGTTCCGGGGATCACCGTCTCCACCCCAGTGGCGAGGTCCGACACCGCCAACTCCCACCGGCCGACCCACTTGGTCGCCTTCTTGTACGCCAACCTCTTCCCGTCCGGCGACAGCGACGGGCACTCCGGCCCCTGCCGCACGGTGGCGGCCGTCCTGGTGGCCGTGGACCCCTTGATCAGCCACCGCCGCCCCCCGGTGCCCACGGTCGCGTAGAACGCCGTGTCGTCGGCCTCGAACGTCATGCCCCAGTAGTTCACGTCCGACGCCGTGTGCGCCGTCCTGTCGACCGTCAGCGCGTAGGTCTCCAACGACTCCACGACCTCGCCGCTGCGGAGATCGAAGTACCCGGTGCGGGTGGAGAACCCGCCCGCGGACGCGTACGAGTCGCCGGTCACGAACACCGTCCACGACACGATTTTCCCGGATGCGGACACCCGCGCCCGCGAGGGCACACCCGGCAACGGGATCGACTTCACCACGGCCCCGCCGACGAACACCGCGGCCTCGAACGACGGCCCGATCCCCGCCACCCGCAGGCACACGGTCGTCCCGCCCGCCGTGTAGATCCGCTGGCACCGCAGGCCCGTGGGCGTCCGCGTCCCGTCGGTGGCCGACGGGTCGACGGAGGCCACGGTGTCCCCGCCGTCGCGCTGGTCCACGAGGGTGATGGCCGCGCCGTCCGCGGGAGCGGTCGCCGCGGTGGCGCCGGAGGGCCCGCCGACCCGCCACAGGTAGATCCCCGTGGCCAGCACGACCACGACGATCAGGACCACCCCGAGCGCGGTGCGGTTGCGGGTCACGACGCCGACTCCTCCTTGCGGGTCACCACGAGCACGACGAGCAGCGCGACGCCGAGCAGGCCGACGGCCGTGAGGACCGCCGTGCTCAGCGTCGCGTACTGGAGCAGGAACCCGAACGCGATCGACGACACCAGCCGCGCCAGCGCCTGCCCGGTCTGCACCACGGCGAGCCCCGAGCCGCGCAGCGACTCCGGGATCATCGCCCCGGTCCACGCCGACAGCACGCCGTCGGTGGCCGCGTAGAACAGCCCGTGCATCAGCAGCGCCGCGACGGCCAGGGGAACCCCGCCCGCGGGCGCGAGCAGCAGCAGGTACACGCCCAGCAGCAGCACGTGGCCGCCGAAGAACACCGGCCAGCGCCCGATCCGGTCGGACAACCGGCCGAGGGGCGCCGCGAAGAGCAGGAACGTCAACGCCGTTCCCAGCGGCAGCAGCGGCAGCCACCCGAGCGGGATCTCGGTGGTGCGCTGCACCAGGACGAACACGAACGCGTCCGACACCGTCGCCAGGCCCAGCAGGGCGGCGATCATCCCGGCCCGGCGGAACGGCACGTCCTTCAGCAGCGCCAATCCGGCCTTGATGCTGGGCCGAGGTCCGACCGACGCGGCGGCCTGCGCCCTTTCCGGCACGAAGAACCCGAGCACGATCAGCCCGAGCACGGCGAAGCCGAAGCTCACGACGAAGAACGGGGTCGGCGCGGAGCCGAGGTTGGTGAGGATGAGGAACGTCACGATCGGGCCGATCATCGCGCCCACGGTGTCCATGCTCCGGTGCACGCCGAACGCGGTGCCGAGCCGCTCCGGGGGCACGCTCAACGAGATCAGCGCGTCGCGCGGGGCCGTCCGCAGGCCCTTGCCCGCGCGGTCCGCCGCGATCACGCCGCCGATGCCGAACGCCGACGCGCCCACCGCCGGGAAGACCAGCTTGGTGGCCGCCGACAGGCCGTACCCGATGCCCGCCACCAGCTTCGGCCTGCGCAGCCGGTCGGCCACGTGCCCGCCCACCAGCCGCAGGACCGCGGTCGCCCCCGTGTACAGCCCGTCGAGCAGTCCGAACTGGACGTAGCCGATGTTCAGGCTGAACAACAGGTAGACGGGGAGGAACGCCGTGATCATCTCCGCCGACACGTCCGTCAGCAGGCTGACCACGCCGAGCGCGACGACCGTCCTGGGAACCGCGCCCAGCCGCGTGCGCGCGCCGGCTCGCGCAGAAGCGATGTACACCCCGAACCCACCTTCCGCCTGACCCGGATATCGGCACGGGGTGCACTCAGCGTTACACCGCTCGGCGGTACGCGGCGTAGCCGTGAGCCGCCTGGCTGTGATGTTTCGGCGAAACCGGTAACCCTTTGGCTGTGCGGAGCGACTACGAAGCGTCAGCTCACCTCAGGAAGAGGGTTCAGTGAGACGCGCGCCGCATGTGCTGATCATCGTGCAGAACCTCCCCGTTCCGCTGGACCGCAGGGTCTGGCTGGAGTGCCGGGCGCTGGTCAACGCGGGATACGAGGTGTCGGTCATCTGCCCGAAGGGGCCCGGTGACCCGGCCTACGCCGTGCTGGACTCGGTGCACCTGTACAAGTACCGGCCGCCGCCCCAGGCCGAGGGCGTCGTCGGCTACGCGTGGGAGTTCCTGTACTGCTGGCTGCGCACCGCGTGGCTGAGCCAGAAGGTGTGGCGGCGCAGCCGGTTCCACGTCATGCAGGCGTGCAACCCGCCGGACACCTACTGGGCGCTGGCGCTGCTGTGGCGGACCATGGGGGTCAAGTTCCTCTTCGACCACCACGACCTCAACCCCGAGGTGTTCCTGTCCCGCTTCGGCAAGCCGAAGGGCATCGCCGGCCGCGCGCAGCTGGCGATCCTGAAGTGGTTGGAGCGGCGGACGTTCCGCACCGCCGACCGGGTGACGTCGACCAACACCTCGTACCAGAAGATCGCCTGGGAACGGGGCCGCGTGCCCCGCGAGCACACCGCCGTCGTGCGGTCGGGCCCGGACACGTCGGTCATGCGGCCGACGGCGGGCGACCCGACCCTGCTGCGCGGCGGCAAGCACCTCGTGGCGTACCTCGGCATCATGGGCCCGCAGGACGGCGTGGACGGCGTCCTGGAGGTGGCCAAGCGGATCGTGCGCGACCACGGCCGCACCGACGTCCGCTTCGCGCTCCTCGGGTTCGGCGACTGCCTGGAGGACCTGAAGAAGCAGAGCACCGCGTGGGGCCTGGACGACTACGTGGAGTTCACCGGTCGTGTCGGACCGGAGCAGATCTCCCGCTACCTCTCCACCGCGTCGGCGGGCGTCGGCCCAGACCCGCTGAACCCGTTGAACGACGTGTCGACGATGAACAAGACCATGGAGTACATGGCCTACGCCGTCCCGGTGGTGGCCTACCGGCTGACCGAGACCGTGGTGTCGGCCGCCGACTGCGCGGTGTACGTGGAACCCGGTGACGTCGACGGGTTCGCCCGGTCGTTGCTGGACCTGCTCGACGACCCCGAGCGGCGCGCGGAGCTCGGCGCGACCGGGCGGCGGCGCTGCGAGAAGGTGCTGGACTGGCGGCCCCAGGCGGAGAACTACATCGGCGTCTTCGACGAGCTGCTGGGCTTCCGCTCGAAGGGCCCGTTCCCGGACGGACCCGCGGTCCTGAACGCGTCGGGGACCGACCAGTGGGGCAGGACGCTGGTCGACGTGACCGACGACGCGGTGCTCCGCGCGTTCGCCGCCGACCGGGGTCACTCCACCGAGGACACGACGGTGCGGGAAATCGGCTAACACCAACGGTTCGGCGCGCGATGTCCGGATTAGGTCGGGGATCAGCGCCAGGAGGCTCCACATGCCAGTTCTCGATCGTTCTCGCGCCACGACGGTGTTAGCCGTCGCCGCGGCGGTGTCGGCGCTCGTCGCCACGCCCGCGGCGTCGGCCGACCCGACCGGACGCGTGCTCGGTTACGTCGCCAACAACGGCGGCGGTGTGTCGGTCATCGACACCGCGAACAACTCGATCACCAGGACTGTCACCGACAACGCGGGCAGCTCGCCGTACACGGCGGACGTCGCGTTCGACGGAACCCGTGGCTACGTCACGAACCTGAGCGACAACACGCTCTCCGTGATCGACGCGCCGACGAACTCGGTCGACACCAGGATCCCGGTGGGCTCCAAGCCCGCGGGCGTCGTCGTCGCGCCCGACGGCGGCCACGTGTACGTCACGAACTACGGCGACGGCACGCTGTCCGTTGTGGACGTCGCGACCCTCAGCGTCGCCAAGACCATCAACGTCGGCCCGAGCCCGGACGGCGTCGCGATCTCCCCGGACGGCAGGACCGTCTACGTGGCCAACGACGTCACCGGCCCGACGACCCTGACGGTCGTCGACGCCACGACGAACACGGTGACCGCGTCGGTGTACACCGGCAGCAGGCCCAGTTCGCTCGCCGTGACGCCCGACGGCAGCCGCCTGCTGGTGGTCAACAAGAACTCCGAGGACGTCGCCGTCGTCGACACGGCGAGCAGGACCGTGTTGCGGATCGTCACGGTCAACCAGGTCCCGTACGGCGTCGACATCACCGCCGACGGCCACCGCGCCTACGTCACGAACTCGGGCTCCGACACGGTGTCCGTGCTCAACCTCCAGAACGTGGACAACCCGAACGTCTCCGTGGTCGACGGCCCGCCGATCGCGGTGGGCGACCGGCCCATCGGCCTCGCCCTCACGCCGGACGACAGCAAGGTCTACGTCACGAACTTCCTCGCGGGCACGGTGTCGGTGATCGACACGGCGACCCGGACGGTCACCGCCACGATCCCCGTCGGCGAGAAGCCGGTCGGCGTCGCGGTGCACTTCGTGCCCGCCGCGGTGACCGTGCTGACCGGCGGGTCGGCGAAGCTGGCGATCACGCTGCCCAACCTGCTGTCGGTGAAGAGCATCGACGCGCGGCTCACCGAGCAGCACACCGGCGCGCCGGTCGTTGGCGAGACCGTCGTCTTCCGCACCACCGAGGGACACCCGCTGTGCACCGCGGTGACCGACGCTACGGGTACCGCCCGCTGCGACTCCAGTCCGGCGCTCCTGCTCACCGTGGGCGTCCTGCTCAAGGGGTACACGGCGAGCTTCCCCGGAACGAACGCGTACACGTCGTCGGTCGCCCACGGCGCGACGACGCTGCTGTAGAGAAACGTCGGCCGCGCGCCGACCGCCGGACACAGGACTAGGGGAGTGACTGCAGGTGTTCATCCGACGGATCGCAGTGATCGGGACGGGGTATGTCGGCCTGACGACGGGCGCCTGCCTGGCTTCCCTCGGCCACCGCGTCGTGTGCGCGGACGTGGACGTGGAGAAGGTCGAGCGGCTCTCGCGCGGTGAGGTCGACATCCTCGAGCCCGGCCTCCCGGAGCTCGTGGCCGAGGGCATCGCGTCCGGACGCCTGTCGTTCGTCGTCGGCGCGGCCACCGCGGTGGCCGCGCACGACGGCGGCGCGGAGGTCGTGTTCCTCTGCGTCCCCACGCCGATGGGCGTCGGCGGGCTGGCGGACCTGAAGGCCGTCGAGTCCGTCGTGGACGAGTGCCGCGCCCTGTTCGCCGAGGGCTGCGTCATCGTCAACAAGTCCACCGTCCCGGTCGGCACGACGGTGCTCACCTCGGAGCTGCTCGGCCGCCCGGACATCGCGGTCGTCTCCAACCCCGAGTTTCTCCGCGAGGGGTCGGCGGTCAAGGACTTCCTGAACCCCGACCGGATCGTCGTCGGCTGCGACGACCAGGACGCGGCCGAGCGGGTCGCGGCGCTGTACTCGCGGCTCGGCGCGCCGACCGTGCTCACCGACGCGGCCAGCGCCGAGATGGTGAAGTACGCGGCGAACTGCTTCCTCGCGATGAAGCTGTCGTACGTGAACGCGGTCGCCGAGCTGTGCGAGCGGCTCGGCGCCAACATCTCGGACGTCACCGAGGGCATGGGCTACGACCGGCGCATCGGCCAGTCGTTCCTCTCGCCCGGTCCGGGCTGGGGCGGCTCGTGCCTGCCGAAGGACACGCACGCGATGCTCCAGGTCGCGGACGCGGCGGACTTCGAGTTCCGGCTGCTGCGCGCCACCATCGACACCAACGACCGGCAGCGGCAGCGGATGGTGGACAAGATCCGGCTCGCCGTGACGGGCAAGCGCAACGGGTCCCTGTCGCACGTGCGGATCGGCGTGCTGGGCCTGACGTTCAAGGCGGGCACGGACGACCTGCGCGACTCGCCGTCCCTCGCGGTCGCCGCGCTGCTCAAGCAGGCGGGCGCGGAACTGGTCGGCTACGACCCGGCGATGGGCGTCGGCTCGTCCGCGGCCGTCGGCATGGAGGTCGTCGACGACCCGTACCTCGCCGCGAAGGACGTGGAGGCGCTGGTCGTGCTCACCGAGTGGCCGGAGTTCCGGACGCTCGACTGGGCGAAGGTCGCCGGACTGGTCCGCCAGCCCGTCGTCGTCGACACCCGCAACCTGCTCGACCCGGACGTGCTCAGCCGGGCGGGCCTGAAGTGGACCGGCCTGGGCGGACACCGCTAGGTCGCACAGACTCGGAGGGGCTCCCGCTGCGGCAGGGGTAGCGCGAGCCCAGCCGATAATCGGAGGGGGTCTTCCGCCGCGGCAGGGGCGGCGCAAGACCCCCTCCGGCCTATGTCCGGACTGCTACGGGAATGCTCTCGATCTTGTCCGCAGCGCGTGGCTTGGCCAGCACCAGCAAGATCAAACCAAGCACCGACATCACCAACGACATCCCGTAGGCGGTCCGATAGGTCAGGACCTGCGCCACGGCCAGCAGGGGACCGGCCAGCATCGTGGCGACCGTGGCCGAGTTGGTGAACATCGTCGTGGCGTGGCCGGGGCGGTCCGGGGACAGGCTCTGGAAGTACGAGATGCCGATGCCCATCACCGCCGAGATGACGGTGGCGCTGAACACCTGGGCCGCGGCGACCTGCCACGTGGTCTGCACCAGCAGCATGGAGCCGTGGTAGGCCAGCGCCACGAGCGCGCCGCCGAGGACGAGCTTGCGCTGGTCCACCTTCGTCGACAGCACGCCGAAGCCGAGCATCAGCGGGATCTCCAGCGCCGCGCACAGGCCCATGATCAGGCCGACGTCGGTCGTGGTGCCGCCCAACTGCTGGACGACGAACAGCGGCAGCGTCACCACGCCCAGCGAGATCCCGCCCTGGAGCAGCACGAACGCCAGCGCGGGCAGCAGGAACCGCGGTTCGGGTCCCGGCACGACCGGTTCGGCGTCCTCCTCCACGGGCGGCGCGGCGGCCACCTCGGGCAGTCGCAGCGCGAGCACCGCGACCAGCCCGTACGCGACGGCGCTCGTGGTGAACAGGCCGGTGAACCCCGTCTGCGCGACCAGCACCGCGGCCAGCGGCGGACCGACCACCCAGGCCAGCGAGATGAGCGTGCGCAGGCCGGTGATGATCAGCGGGGCCTTGGTCGAGCCGCCGCGCTCCAGCACCTGGCGGGCATAGGCGAACATCTGCGGCAGCAGCGACGACGCCACCGCGACCAGGGTCGTGGAGACCACGAGCAGCAGCCAGTAGTTCCGCAGCACGGTGTACAGGCCGTAGCCGAGAGCGCCGGAGACCGCGCCGACGATCAGCAGGGTGCGGCGCACCGCCCGCGCGTCGGACAGCCTGCCGAGCAGCGTGCTCGCCACCAGCGACGCCAGCGGCGTGACGAGCAGGAACGTCCCCAGCGCGACCGGGCTCGCGCCGACCTCGGTGCTCAGGAACAGGGAGAGGAACGGGAACGCCAGCGCCGCGGCGAGGCCGACGGACGCGCTGACCAGGGACAGCGGGATCAAGGACCGCACGCGGAAGGCAGCAGGGGTCGCATTCGTGACAGCCACCGCGCCATCCTCCCAACGCTCGCGGCCTCCGTGGAATCGATTTAGTTCAGGAGGTGATCGATCTCTCTAGACTGGCCACTATGGCTTCAGTGCAGACCGAATCAAGTCCTGATCGTGGTGGTCACGCGCGTGGACCCGAACCTGATCTCCGCGGAAAAACGCAGGTCACCACGAGTAGCCGCCCGATCCCTCTACTCTGGAAGGGCCATCGGCGTTGAGGGAGGAAGTACAGGTGCAGCCACTGCCCGTGGACGGGCCGCAGCGCATCGGGGACTACGTGCTGCTCAGAGGGTTGGGCAAGGGCGCGATGGGGTCCGTCTACCTCGGTCGCTCCCGCGGTGGGCGTCCGGTCGCGGTGAAGGTGGCCCGCGCGGAACTCGCCGAGAGTCCGATGTTCCGCGAGCGCTTCCGCCGCGAGGTGGACATGGCGCGCTCGGTGGGCGGTTTCTGGACGGCTGCCGTCGTGGACGCGGACCCGGACGCCGAACGCCCGTGGATGGCGACGGAGTACGTCGTCGGACCGACGCTCCAGCAGGCCGTCGAGACGCACGGGCCGCTGCCCGAGCAGTCCGTGCGCAGGCTGGCCGCCGGGCTGGCGGAGGCGCTGGTCGCGATCCACGGCGCGGGCCTGGTGCACCGCGACCTGAAGCCGTCGAACGTGCTGCTCGCCGCCGACGGCCCCCGTGTGATCGACTTCGGCATCGCGCGGGCGTTGGAGCACACCGCGCTGACGGAGGCGGGCGTCGTGTTCGGCACGCCCGGCTTCCTCTCGCCCGAACAGGTCGTCGGGAAGAACGTCGGCCCGCAGAGCGACGTGTTCGCGCTCGGCGCGGTGCTGGTCTACGCGGCGACCGGTCGCGGCCCGTTCGGCGACGGCTCCACGGCGTCGCTGGTGTACCGCGTGGTGCACCAGGAGCCGGACCTCACCCACGTGCCGCCCGTGCTGGTGCCGCTGATCGTGCCGTGCCTGGTGCGCGACCCGGACCACCGGCCGACCCCGGCCAGGCTGCTGGCGACCATCGACGTGCCGCACCTGGACGACACGTGGCTGCCCGCCCCCGTGCGGACGCTCGTGGAGCAGCGGCACACCGAGCTGCGCGCGCTGCCCGCCGCCAACGGCAAGCCCGCGACCCGGCTGATGGCCGAGGCCGCGCCCGTCGTGGCGGCCGCGGCGGCCAAGGGCGTGCAGCGGGCGGTGCAGGCGGTCGTGGAGAAGGCGAAGGCCGTGGAGGCCAAGGCCGTCGAGGCGAAGGCGCTGGAGAAGGCGACGCCGAAGAAGCCCGCCGCCCCCAAGAAGGCCGCGGCCGTCGCGCCGAAGAAGCCCGTCGGGGTCCGGTTCAAGGAGTCGCGGGTCGCCGAGCTGGGGTGGGCGCTGGTGACGGGGTTCATCACCCTCGTGGCGCTCGCGTTCCAGGGCAGCGGGGGCCGGGGCCTGCACTACGCGTCGCTGACCGCCGCGCTGGTGTTCGCGATCTGGACGATCCGGCTGCTCGTCGGCTCGTTGCGGCCCCGGCTCGGCCTGGAGGTCGGGCCGGACGGGCTCGTCGTGTCCAGCGGCACGACCGAACGCCGCCTGCCCTGGTACGCCATCGCCCGGAGCAAGATCATGTACCGCCGCGGCAAGCCGTGGCTGGTGCTGTGGCTGGTGCCCGCGGCAGGCGAGCCCGCGACCCTGGGCAACGGGACGTTCAAGCCGTTCAAGGGCGGCTACCGGGCCTACCCGGTGTCGCACGAGCGGAGCAAGGCCCGCCAGGGCCAGGACGTGGGCGAACTCCGCTCCGCGCTGGCCTGGTACGGCTCGTCGACCTTCGACCCGCGCTAGCGGCCGGTGAAGGTCGCCTTGCCGGGGCCGTCGGCGAGGAACGAGCGCACGGCGTTCGGCAGGTCCTCGGTGTCGAACAGGGCGGCCGCGATCGTCGTGACGTGCTCGTTCGCCTCGGGGACGCCGCCGTGCTCGAAGTGCGCGAGCACGCGCTTGGTGGCCGCGTGCGCACGGGTGGGGCCCGCGGCGATCGTGGCGGCGAACTGGCGGGCGGTGTCGTCGAAGCCGTCGTCGGCGAGGACGCGGTTGACCACGTTCCACCGCTCCAGCGTGGCCGCGTCGTAGCGCTCGCCGGTCATCACGAACTCCTTCGCGCGGCCGACGCCCGCCCGCGCGGCGAGCCGCTGGGTGCCTCCCATCGTGGGCGTCAGGCCGATGACCTTCTCGACCAGGCCGAACTTGGCGCGGGCGGCGGCCAGGATGATGTCGCACGCCACCGCGACCTCGAACGCCCAGGTCAGCGTGAGGCCGTGGGCGGCGAAGACCGTGGGGAACGGCAGGGCGGCGATCCGGTCCGGCAGGTCGAGCATCCGGTCGAACAGGACCTTGGCCTCGGCGGGTCCGCTCTGCGCCGCGAACAGCGACACGTCGACGCCACCGCTCACGACCTTCCCCTCGGCGCGGATCAGCAGCGCGCGGGGCGCGTCCTCCTCGACCTCGGCGACCGCCGCGACGAGCCGGTCGTGCAGCTCGGCGGTATAGAGGTTCAGCGGGGGAGCGTCGATGGTCAGCACGGCCAGTCCCGCCGCGTCGCGTTCGAGTTTCACCACCCCGTCACCCTCTCACGACGTCGCGCCGGAGCCGGGGAACGACTGGCCACGTGCGTCTTCCACTCTCCGGCGAATACCTGATCCGGCAGAGTCTCCGGAGGCCGATCATTAGTTCTCGAGAGAGGGGGCAGACGCCGTTGCTATCACCCTCATATGGCTTTGGTATATGTCTTGTGATCTGCGTCACTTGACTCGACAAAATGTCCCCAGTTAAGTAGGGGAGTAGTTATCGGCCGCTGAATGAAATGGGGATCAACCAGTGGCTTTCATCATTGAGATGATTTTCCGAGACGCTGGCGACGTGCGCAGATCGATTCATGTGGCACATCGTGATTACTGGAAGCGTCTTGCCGATCAGGGAGTTCTGATCGGCGGAGGGCTGGTGGGTGACGGCTCGGCGGCGATGCTGCTGTGCCAGGCCTCGGACGAGCACGCGGTCCGGGAGCTGATCCGCGCCGACCCCTACATCAGGTCGCACGTGATCGCGGAACTCCGCGTTCGCCAGTGGCACGTCCTCATGGGTGTGCCGCAGGTCGAGCGTCCGGAGCCCGCGCTGGTGCGCCCGCGTGACGGGCAGGCGGTCGACGCGATCGACCACGACCCGCTCACGCCGCACGAACGGCGGATCGCGCTGATGATGTTGGAGGGCAAGACCAACCGGCAGATAGCCGAGCACTTCTCGGTGTCCACCCGCGCGGTCGAACTCCACATCACCCGCATCTACCGCAAACTGGAGATCGGTCGCCGCGCGCAGCTCGCCGCGGCGATGTCCTGGGGGCAGGGTCAACGGTCCTACCTGTAGGCGCGACGGCGCTCTCCGATCTTCGGAGAGCGCCGTTTGGTCTATTCCGGGCGTGTACGGACAGTGTTAGTCAATAGTTCATCCCGGTGGGTCACATCACATTAACACCCACTAACGCCATTTGAGATGAATACACTGCTACCAGTAGGTAACTTCACTGGTAGGAGGCTGTCTTGCGCCGTCGTGCCCTCGCCGCGGTCCTCGCGGCCGTCGTGGCCGCGTCGGCCTGCGGCTCGTCCGACCGGCCGGAGGTCAAAGCCGGACCGGGCGTCACCGACAGCACCATCTCGCTGGGCGTCCTGACCGACATGAGCGGACCGTTCGCGCCGACCGCCCTCGTCCGCATCAAGGGCTACGAGCTGTTCCTCGGCGAGCTCAACGCGCGCGGCGGCGTCTGCGGCCGCAAGGTCGAGCTGATCACCAAGGACCACGGGTACAACACCCAACGGGCGCTCGACGCCTACTTCGAGCTGGAGCCGAAGGTCCTCGGCTTCCTCGACCTCACCGGCTCGGCGATCACCGCCGCCATCGCCCCGGACCTCATCCAGACCCGCGCGCTCGCCGCCCCGGTGTCCTGGTCGGCCGCGCTGCTGGGCAACCCGCACATGATGATCGTCGGCGGCACCTACGACATCGACGTGATGAACGGCCTGGACAGCTTCAAGCGCGACGGGGTCATCGCCGACGGCGACACCATCGGCCACGTCCACGTCGAGGGCGACTTCGGCACGAACGCCCTGGAGGGCAGCGCGTTCGCCGCCCAGCAGTGGGGCCTGACCCTCGTCGACAAGTCCGTCACCGAGACCGCCACCGACCTGAGCGGCCAGATCGCCGCGCTGAAGACCGCGGGAGCCAAGGCCGTCGTGCTCAGCACCAGCCCGGCGCAGACCGCGCTGGCCGTCGCCGCGGCGGCCGCGCTCGGCTGGCGGGTGCCGTTCCTGGTCAACGTCGCGGGCTACGACCCGGCGATCCTCAAGTCCCTCGCCGCCGAGGCCGTGATGCAGCAGGTGAAGGTCGTCTCGCCCATCGCGCCCTACGGGGCCGACGCGCCGGGCCCCCGTGCCGTCGCCAAGGCCTTCGAGGCCGAGTACCCGGAGGTCGAGCCCAACGGCGCGGTGAACCACGGCTACGCGGTCGCCACGGCGTTCGCCGCCGTGCTGGAGAAGGCGTGCGGCAGCAAGGACCTGAGCCGCGACGGCGTGCTGCGGGCCTTCCAGGACACCAACGCCGTCGAGACCAACGGTCTGACCGGCCCGCTCCGCTTCTCCCTCGCGGGCCGACCGTCCGCCACCCAGTCGTACATGGCCCGCCCCGACAACACGGTCAAGGGCGGCCTCGCGGTGACCCAGAAGCTCTTCGAGTCCGCGCTGGCCAAGGCCAAGGGCACCCGCGCCAAGTAGCGGGGCGGGCACCTTGGTGCCCGCCCCGCTCGGAAAACCCTTCTTACTTCCCGAGTCCCGCTCGGCGCAGGGCGTCGGCCATCGCGCCGCCCGCGGGGGCGCGTTCCGGCCGCTGCTTCTGCTGACCGCCGCCGCGCTGGCCCTGCGGCCTGCCGCCGCCACCGCCGCGGTTCTGCTGCTGCTCCTTGGGCTTGCCCGGCTCGTCCTGCAACCGCAGCGTGAGGCCGATCCGCTTGCGCGGGATGTCGACCTCCATCACCTTCACCCGCACCACGTCACCGGACTTCACGACGTCGCGCGGGTCCTTCACGTAGTCGTTGGACAGCGCGGAGATGTGCACCAGGCCGTCCTGGTGCACGCCGATGTCGACGAACGCGCCGAACGCCGCCACGTTCGTGACCACGCCCTCCAGCACCATGCCGGGCCGCAGGTCGCCGAGCTTCTCGACGCCGTCGGCGAAGGTCGCCGTCTTGAACGCCGGCCGCGGGTCGCGACCCGGCTTCTCCAGCTCCCGCAGGATGTCCGTGATCGTGGGCAGGCCGAACGTCTCGTCGACGAACTTCTCCGGCCGCAACGACTTCAGCAGCGCCACGTTGCCCACGACCGACTCGCCGCCGACGGACTCCTGCATCCGCCGCACCACGGGGTACGCCTCGGGGTGCACGGTGGAGCCGTCGAGCGGGTCCTCGGCGTTCGGGATGCGCAGGAAGCCCGCGCACTGCTCGAACGCCTTGGGGCCCAGGCGGGCCACGTCCTTGAGCGCCTTGCGCGAGCGGAACGGGCCGTTGGAGTCGCGGTGCAGCACGATGTTCTCCGCGAGCCCGGACGTGATGCCGGAGACGCGGGTCAGCAGCGGGGCCGACGCGGTGTTCAGGTCGACGCCGACCGCGTTCACGCAGTCCTCGACCACGGCGTCCAGCGACTTCGACAGCTTCGCCTCCGCCAGGTCGTGCTGGTACTGGCCGACGCCGATGGACTTCGGGTCGATCTTCACCAGCTCGGCCAGCGGGTCCTGCAACCGGCGGGCGATGGAGACCGCGCCGCGGATCGACACGTCGAGGCCGGGCAGTTCCTGCGACGCGAACGCCGACGCGGAGTACACCGACGCGCCCGCCTCGGACACCATCACCTTGGTGAGCTTGAGGTCCGGGTGCCGGGAGATCAGGTCCGCTGCCAGCTTGTCGGTCTCGCGCGAGGCGGTGCCGTTGCCGATCGCGATCAGCTCGACGTCGTGCTTCTTCGCCAGCGCCGCGAGGGTGTGGATCGACTGGTCCCACTTGTTCGCGGGCACGTGCGGGTAGATCGTCTCGTGCGCCACGACCTTGCCGGTCGCGTCGACCACGGCGACCTTCACGCCGGTGCGGAAACCGGGGTCCAGCCCCATCGTGGCGCGGGTGCCCGCGGGCGCGGCGAGCAGCAGGTCGCGCAGGTTCGACGCGAACACGCGCACGGCCTCGTCCTCGGCGAACTGGCGCAGCCGCGACCGCAGGTCGATGCCGAGGTGGATGAGGATGCGGGTGCGCCACGCCCAGCGCACGGTGTCGGTCAGCCAGCGGTCGGCCGGGCGGCCCTGGTCCGCGACGCCGAACCGCTGCGCGATCCGGATCTCGTAGCTGGTCGGGCCCTCCTCGGGAGCCTCCTCGGGCTCCAGCGCGAGGTCGAGCGCCTCTTCCTTCTCGCCGCGCAGCATCGCCAGGATCCGGTGCGACGGCAGCTTCGTGAACGGCTCGGAGAAGTCGAAGTAGTCGGAGAACTTCGCGCCTTCCTCCTCCTTGCCGTCGCGCAGCTTGGAGACCAGGCGACCGCGGGTCCACATCCGCTCGCGCAGCTCGCCGATCAGGTCGCCGTCCTCGCCGAACCGCTCGACCAGGATCGCCCGCGCCCCCGCGAGCGCGGCGGCCACGTCCGCGACCTCCTCGGTCACGAAGCCCGCGGCGAGTTCCTGCGGGTTGTGCGACGGGTCGCCGATCAGCTGGTCGGCCAGCGGCTCCAGGCCCTGCTCGCGGGCGATCTGCGCCTTCGTGCGCCGCTTCGGCTTGAACGGCAGGTACAGGTCCTCCAGCCGCGCCTTGGAGTCGGCGGCGAGGAGCTGCGCGTGCAGCGCGTCGTCCAGCTTGCCCTGGGAGCGGACCGAGTCGATCACCGCGACCCGGCGCTCCTCCAGTTCGCGGAGGTAGCCGAGGCGCTCCTCCAGCGTGCGGAGCTGGGTGTCGTCGAGGGTGCCGGTCACTTCCTTGCGGTAGCGGGCGATGAACGGCACGGTGGCTCCGCCGTCGAGCAGCTCGACGGCCGCTGTGACCTGCCCCGCGCGTACCCCGAGCTCGTCGGCGATCCTCTGGTCAATGGAAGTCGTCA